>QMCD01002214.1_pt1 | contig 16992 bp, 15 predicted proteins | sample 1821841 | NCBI WGS metagenome assembly QMCD01 (sample SAMN01991225, study PRJNA193472) | Termite gut metagenome, whole genome shotgun sequencing project. | isolation source: worker | host: Macrotermes natalensis | reverse complement strand
TCTGTGTGCTGATCTGTTGTATACACTGTGTGAGTAGCGCGCATTCGTCATCTTCCGCTCCAGACGAGAACTGTGCCGTGAACGAGTTGACCACCGCCCCTGCCACTATACGCACAAAGTTGCAATAGACGACGTCGACATCGCGAAGCACCGAAAAAACATCCATATCTCCCAAGCGCGCACTAACCACCACCGAACGGCTGACATAGTTCTCCAACAGTCCTAACCGCACTTTGAACATAGCCGCATCCTCGAAGTCGAGTTTTGCCGCCGCGGCAAGCATTTGCTCTTGTAACCACGCCCTCGTGGAACGCAGGTCTCCCGAAAGCGTATGCGATATCATCTCGATATTGGCATTGTACTCCTGCAAAGACTGCCTACCCGTACAGGGCGCAGCACAGTTGCCGAGGTGATATTGCAGGCACTCGCGGTATTTTCCGCGCGCGATCTGCTCCGGCGCGAGGTTCAGCGAACAGGTACGCAATTTGTATATCCCGTGGATCAGTTCCAGCACGTTCTTTTGCATCACGATCGACGCATAAGGCCCCCAATATCGTGAGCCGTCACGAACCAACCGCCGCGTGGACTGCACACGCGGGTACGGTTCGTTGCGTACCACGATCCACGGATAGGTTTTGTCATCCTTCAGCATCACGTTGTAACGCGGCTGAAGGGTCTTGATAAGGTTATTTTCGAGCAGTAGCGCATCGCTCTCGGTGGGAGTTACTATATGGCGGATGTCGGCGATACGCCGCACCATTATGCGCGTACGCGGCAAATGATTCTTGCTGTCCAGGAAATACGACGACACACGCTTGCGCAAACTCTTCGCCTTTCCGACATAGATCACCGTTCCCGTCGCATCGAGGAATTGGTACACCCCTGGCTGCAACGGCAACAATGACACAGTATGTTTCAAATCACTCACAGATACAAAGATAGTTATGAGTTAAGAATTAAGGATTAAGAGTTAAGAATTATTTTAACCCGAGCAGTGTTGTCGTCTGACGCGTGCGCGTGCTATACAGTTATTTTATAGACAATGAGTGAAAGATGCGCAATAAAAAACAGCCTCTCACAGCGCGGGAAGTCTATATCACTAAAACTGCATGTGATTTTTATTATTTATTTGGTCGTCTAATTTTTTAGACTTATCTTGTGGTCATGAAAAAACTTATTTTGGTATTGGCAGTGCTCGTAGCGCTTCCTGCCGTCACTAATGCGAAAAAACAGAGGGCTCGGAATAAGGCACGGATTGAGGTCAGCATACCTGTCGAGGCGAAATTCGTGCGCGACAGTGCACGGATAACAGGGAAGATCGAAGGCTATAACCCGAACTTCCCATTCAAGACAGGGCAGATGCTTATTCAAAATCCCTTTACCGGAGAGGATAAACCGCAGGTCTTCGATATTGCCGACGACGGCACGTTCGAGACCACATTTCCCGTATGGTATGACGGATTGACGGCTATGAGTCTGGGTGGTAAATATATGAAGTTCTACGTCGAACCTGGCAAGACACTCGAGATCACATTCGTTCGCGCCGAACCGCAGTTTGCCGGTGAATCGGCAGAGGTAAATACTGAGATGGCAGCCTTCAAGCGTGTAGAGGTTCCACGAGAACAGGTAGCAGAGATACGGAACAGCACCGATTGGAAGATGGTACAAGATGCCTATCGCAAGGTAATGGATGACAACTTGCATGAATTGGACAAGGCACGCGTAGCGGGAACGATATCCCTGAAATCTTATGAGATTTTACGCAATATCGAGATATCCGAGTTTATCTCGGATGTGTTGGGCTATGCGTCGTCATACCGTTGGAAAAATCCCAATTCGCCATTACCTGCGGAATTCCATGCTTTCATACGTGATATGCCGTTGGACGACCCTGCTCTTTTGGCCGCCGCCGGATACATATTGGTTAACAGAATAGCTTTTATGGACCCTCTGTCCTACAAAGAAAAAGCGAAAGGTATCGTCATCCAACAAACAAAAGATGACAGAGTCTCTATATATCTTCCCACATTTATCGAGGATAAAAGGGACGAACTCACCGAAGACGAACTCTGGTATCTGACCACCCCTATGGAAACGGCGTTGTCAGATTCGTTGCTCAAGAAAAAATATCTCGAAATCCAAAGTGCCTTTGCTGTCCGCTATATGGAGTTGGCAAAAGAACACAGTCGTACACGCCGTTACAGTCCCGAAGTAGACAGGGAGAGGCATCGGCTTGCTTATGCCGACAGTGCTTACCGTGCGCTTACAGGTCGTGAACCCGGCCTGATAATGGACGCCGTAGCGGTTAATGCTCTCTCCTACGTGAATCGTTATGCCGACCGTCTCACCGCAAGCGATGTTCTGCAACTTCACAGGGCAATAGCCGAACATGTAGAGAACCCATTCCTGAACGACGAGGTGTGGCTGCACTATGAAAGCATAATGCCCCGCATAAGCGATAAACCTGCCGATCCTTTGGAAAGCCGCAGAATACCGACTGACAACATTTCACATGAGCCGATAGAACTCGAAGGGCGCGCGGCGGATATCATGCGAGGGATCATCGGCCGGTTCAAGGGTAAACCGGTGCTCGTGGACTTCTGGGGTACGACATGCGCCCCATGCAGGGTCAATCTCTTGCTAAACAGAGAGGAACGTATGGAAGTCGAGTCAAAAGATGCCGTAAAACTCGTCTATGTAACCCATCCCGGCCAGTCGCCAAATGTCGCGGAGTACGAAAAATTCATCGCCGATAATATTATGGGGAACAGTTTCCGGATAACCCGTGACGAATGGAATATTCTCTCACAACCATTGCAACTGAACGCCATACCACGCTATATACTGTTCGACGCCAAAGGCCGCATTATCAACTTTCGCCATGACGGCTCGGTAAGTGAATTTTTAAGAGAATAAAAGCTTCTCCATTTTGTTGCATTATAGTATAGTCATACGTTATTATATTAAATTTGTGACTATGAAGAAACTTCTTCTTGTGGCGTTATCGGTTATGGTTATCATGCCCGTTATCGCGAATACAAAGAAAACCCGAATGCGAGGCAAGGCGCGGGTTGAAACGAGTGCGTCCGCTCCCGAGGCAAAATTCGTGCGCAGCAGCGCGCGTATAAAGGGGACAATCGTGAATTACAACTCGAGTTTCCCGTTCAAGACGGGAGATATGACCCTCAACAATCCCTTCACGAGCGAAGCTATCCCGCAGGCCTTTATGATCGCCGACGACGGGACGTTCGAGATCGAGTTTCCCGTATGGTTTGCCAGTATGGTTTCGATAAAAATGGGAGGACTACCGTTCACATTCTATGTAGAGCCGGACAAAACACTCGAAGTTACGTTAATCAAGGGTAAGCCCCAAATCACCGACGAACTTGCGCAGGAAAATATCGAGATAGCCGCATTCGAGCGCGACGATGTGGCATGGACACAGAGAATAGAGTCGTATAAGAACGGCGATTGGAAAGACACCGAATCTCTTTTCCGCGGAGCAATGGAGGAAAATCTGCACCGCCTCGACGAGGCGCTGGCTGCAGGAACTGTATCGGACAAGATATATCGTTATTTGCGAAATGTGGAACTTGTAAAATTTGTAGACGGTATGCTGTATCGGCAAATGTATATGGATGAAGAACGGCCGCCGATAGAATTCTACGCTTTTATGCGCGATATACCATTCGACGATCCCGGATTTGCGACAATTGCCGCTATATATAGTTTACCCAACCTCATCGCCAATATGAGACCGATGGTGTTCGCATGGGCAAGTACATTTTCTACCCTTCTTCTTAAGGACGATAGAGAAAACGGCATTGCCGATGAGTATAAAATATCCATAGAAGACTTTATTGAAGATAAGCGAGATGTGCTCTTCGAGGATGAGCTTTGGTGGCTGACAGGGATAAAAAACATGGAATGGCCGGAGTCGCCGCAAAAACGAGAACCTTCCGAAATCGCACGTGAATTCCATCCCCGTTTTGTCGAACTTGCCAAGGAGCATATACGCACACGCAGATATAGCGCCGACGCGAGAGATCTACGTAACAGGGTTACCGCAAGTGACAGCGTGTGGAGAGAATTGACAGGCCGCGAACCCGGATTAATGATGGATATAGTGGCAATGAATTCTCTCGATATCATAAATCGTCAAGCCGGCAAACTCACGCCGGTCGATATATTGCAGATGCATCTTGCGGTATATGACAATGTAGAGCATCCCTTCCTACGCGAAGAGGTGTGGCGGCACTACGAAGAGATGATGCCGCAGATGAGCAACAAAGGCGTCGAACTCCCCGAAGGTCCCGCTGCCGACATCCTGCACGGCATTATCGACAGGTTCAGAGGTAAGTGCGTGCTTGTCGATTTCTGGGGTACAGGATGCGGCCCATGCATAAGTGCCATCATGGCAAACAGAGAGAAGCGTGCACAGTTGGAAGAGAAAGGCAATGTGGCGCTTGTCTTTATATCTACTTCGTCGTGGTCTCCCGAGATCGGGAGATATGAAGACTTCGTCACCGAAAATGATATGACCAACACTTTCCTTATATCTCAGGACGAGTGGAATATGGTAACCGCATTGTTGAAGATCAATGGTTTACCTCACTATGTACTCTTCGATGAAGAAGGGCGCATAGTCGACGATTATCACAATGGTTCGCTAAATGAATTCTTAAAAGAATAGATCGACTCATGATTAGTTCGTTATTCAAAGCCTGCTAACGCAGGCTTTTTTCGTTATTAAGGGAGGTTTGAGACTGCATTGAATAAGTTTAATTTGCCGGACCTCGTCATTGCGAGACGCATCGCGGCGAAGCAATCCATAGATCAGACTGGATTGCTTCGCCGCGATGCGTCTCGCAATGACGGTACGGGCACACACCTCATGCTGTCATCCCGAACTCGCCGAAGAATTTCTGCAGTTTTGAGATATCTCGCTCCACGCTCGAGATAACGGTTAAAATTCAAATGCGGCTCCCGTAACGAGAGCCGCATTTATAGAACCTGATAGTCACTTGGAGACTTACTGTTTGATATTTGGCAACTCCAGACCATATTTGTGACGACGGTCTTCGGCCTTGAGCCACAAGCCGAGGATTAGCGCGAGCACACCTAAGGAGGCGAAAATTACCATCGGTACAGTGTAGTCATACACTGCATTCTCGCCCGCCTGCAATGCCTCGTAGACTCCAGGGTTGCTCTTGTCCAATGCCCAACCGATAAGTATAGGGAAAAGCCACAAACCGAAATTCTGGATCCAAAACGTTACGGCATAAGCCGACCCGAGGTACCTCTCTTCGACCAACTTGGGCACCGACGGCCACAACGACGCCGGAACCAACGAGAACGATACTCCCAACAAGATTATAGATGCAAAGGCTATCATTTTCGTGAGCGGCGCGAAAGCAAATGTCAAGTGGCATACGATCATCAATATCGCACCGAAGATAAGCATCGTAGCACCCTTGCCGCGTTTGTCGAGATAACGTCCGAGTATCGGTGTAAGCACGGCTGCACCCACAGGGAACCACATGAATATATCGCTCGCCTGCTGCATCGACAGCCCCAACGAGTTCTGGAGCATATTGGTCGCATACTTCTGGAACGGGAAGATCGCCGAATAATAGAGCACGCAAAGGAACGCCACGATCATGAACGGACGGCTGGAGAACAGCTTCCCTATGTCTTTCAGTCGGAACTCCTCCTCCGGCTCATCGCCTGTCTTTACTTCGCCTAACTGTTTATCCAACTTTTTATCCATAAAGGTATAGATAAAGAAGGTCAGCAATCCAATGCACACCAACAACGCGCATATTGCCACGGGGATCACCGCGTTACCGCCTGCCGCCGCGACCAAGCGCGGGGTAAGGAAAAAGGTAACCAAAACGCCCAAACGCGCGATAGCCATCTCGATACCCATGGCCATGGCGAGCTCCTTGCCCTGAAACCACTTTACAATAGCGCGCGAGATGGTGATACCCGCCATCTCCATACCGCAGCCGAAGATAGCGAATCCTAAACAAACCATCTTGGCACTTGCGGGGAACGACGGCGCGAACGAGTTCAGGAAGTCATATCCGAAACCACCGCCATTGAAGTATGGCGTCAGTGCATAGAGTTTAATCCCTGCACCGATGACCATCAGGCCGCCCGACAGCAATCCCGAAAAGCGCACCCCTGTCTTGTCGAGGATAATGCCCGCAAAAATGAGGAAGAATACGAATACATTAAGGAAGTACTCCGACCCCACAACCACTCCGAACACGCGCGAGTTCCATCCGAAGCTCTCTTCCAGAAGGCTCTTCATAGGCGAAAGCACATCGATAAAGATGTGCCCGAAGAGCATCATCATGGCGATCAGGATCAACGCCCCCCAGCGTAACGCAGGGTTGTCGCTAATGTTTTGTCTAATTTTTTCAGTCATAGTTATCAAAAGTTTTAAGTAATTCGTATGCTTCGGTAATTCCTAACTCTCCGGCTTTACTCAGGTCTAAAAGCCCCTTACGCACATCTTTGAGATATATCTGAACCAACCCGCGATTGAACCACGCTTCGGCCAACGACGGGTCGAGAGTTATGGCATGCGTGTAGTCGTCGTAGGCATCGGGCATGCGATCCGCGGCAACGTTCAGATTGGCGCGGTTGTAATGCGCCCGTGCTTCACGTGGCATCAGACGCAGCGCTTTGTTAATGTCAGAAAATGCCTCATCGTAATTATATATCCGTGCAGAGGCGGGTTTTAACGCTCCGGGAGAGTTGTAATATGTATCGATCGACGAGATAAACTCTATCATCTCTACCCTTGCCGCCGCTCGGGCGAGGTAGAGATTACCGTTATCGGGTTCCTTTCCGATGGCCGAGGAAAAGAGGTTAACCGCATTCGTGTACTGTTTGTCGAGCATCTGCATCACACCACGCTCAAAATCTCCGTAGGTCGTGTACGCCGGTTCTTCAATAGTCGGTATATCGGCAGCGGCAGACAGAACCATTCCTCCTTCTGCGGGTACAAAGCGGAACATAGGCCTGATTGCCATAGCTACGTTCACCGAACGTTCATGGTCACCGCGTGCAAAAGGTGTATCGAACTCCATCAAGCGTGAGAAATCGCGCTCCGGATCGGCATATATCGAATATGTGCTATCGGCAACCTTATCTCGATACTCGGCAATTTTACGTTGTGCCGTTCGTCGGTCGGCATCGGAACCTCGCGCATCGCCTGCCATCGCCTTCATCTCCGAGCGCAGCATATAGGCATTCGCGAAGTCGGGATAAAGGTCTATAGCGCGGGAATAGTCGGCGGCCGCAGCACGGTAATCACCTCGCATTGCGTACAGTCCTGCACGGTTATAATAAACAAGTACGTTGTTGGGATTGTATGCCGCTACCGTGTTGTAGTCCTCCAATGCTTCGTCCATGCGACCCACTTTTGAGCGCAGGATGGCGCGGTTAAAATATGCAGCTATATGACTGTCATCCGATTCTATCACCTTATCCAAATCCTGCAAAGCCGACAAGGGTTGATCGGATTCGGCATAGGCTATGGCGCGCCAGAACCTTGCGGACAGGAAAGCGGGGTCGCATTCCAATGCGCATCCCAGATCATTCAGCGCATCGTCCCACTGTTTCTGAATTGTATTCAGGCGTCCGCGGCTGTAATAACCTTCGGGGGCGGCACGGTTGACAACTATCGCCCTGTCGAAATCGGCACGTGCACGTACCGTATCCTGCATATTCAGTTGGGCTTCCCCTCGTATAAGATAGGCCACTGGAACTTTATCCTCTCGTCGAATATATCTGTTCATGTCCTCGATGGCTCTCTCGTACTCTCCGCTCCGCAATAATATCAAAGCACGGTTGAAATATGCTCCGATAATATCGGGCCTGAGGTCTATCACTTCACCGAGATCCTTTAATGCATCGTCGTAATTCCCCATCTCCGCACGCGTGACCGCACGTCTGTCATAAGCCATAGTGAAGACAGGATTAAGTTCTATCGCCCGCGACAAATCGTTCTCAGAGCCTAACAGATCGCCCAGAAAATATTTGGCTACACCCCTTTGGTAATACGCCTCGTATAATTCATCATCAGTCGAGAGCAACAGGTTCATTGCCTCGATAGCGGCACCGTACCTCTCTTCGGAGAGCATATTATGGCCCATCCAAAAGAAGTAATGCTTGTTCAGCTGCGCGTTAGCCTGTAATATGGCAGGCAGCAAAAAACAAATGCACAAGAATCGCTTCACAGCTACGAAGGTACACATTTTTTGAATATCTGGCACAGATATTGTTTTTAGATAAACCAAACACACCTTATTTAATATCTAATTACTATGAAAAACGAGAAAACCCACCACGACGTGGCAAGTGAAGCGAGCGACCTGCTCAGAAGCGACAAAACATCGGCAAAGGTTAAAAGCGTAGCAGGCTCGGCTCTGACACAGGCTCCAGACCACAACAAGCACAATTCGGAGCACCACAACAACGATCACAACCACAACAAGAAAACCACTTGTTAAATCGAGAACCCTCCGCTAAGGAGGGTTTTTTTGTACCATCTCGCATGAGCTGCAGGCAACGAGTGAATTCCGTTTGTTAATTGACAATCGTTGAGTTATTGCTATAATACTCCGTATTGCGTTAAACTAAAATAGTATTTGCCATGCGAGGGCATGTGCTATTATTCATAAGCATGGCGCGAGAAACTGCCTTTAAGCGAGACCACGGGAACTTGTTCACGATGGCGAGCGACCAAGGCAGTCGGAGAAATCAATCTAATTTTTCAGAGAGATCATATCTTTAACAAAGATATCTTTCACCCCGCGCTTCGAAATAACACTATTTATTCTTTCCATGCACGACCAATAATTTAATCAAGCACGTGCGCGCATCCGAGTGGATTATTTATCCATCTTCCAACCGGAAGGAATGACTATCGATTCCTGTCGTGTAAAGTCGAAAGCGACCATCACACTACGACTGACAGCCTTTATTTCTCCGCTTTCGTGTGCGATGATACGTTGAAGCAACTTCATACTCTTGTTACCTACTTTTTCGAGAGAGGTTTCGACATAGATACTTTCACCCGGGCGTGTTTGGGCAATGTAGTCGGTTTGCGTGGCGGCGGTGATCGGAAAGACTCCTATTGTACCCGAAGGCACACTCTCCAATCCTGCCACACAACGGTAAAAATCGCTCTTGCCGAGATCGAAATAGTGTTGCAAGTTGACATTGTTGACGTGTCCCAAGGCGTCGAAGTCGGCAAAACGGGTTTGAATATCGGTTTCGGTTATCATCATTCACGAATTATTTTTATGCGACCCGCGGCGTCGAAAGCGATGATAGCCGAAGGTTTGTGAGTTGCCGAAGGGCTTTCCAAAGACGGGTCTACGACCAAATCCACCCCCTCACGTATTTCATCCGATATATCGGCGAAATTGAACGGTGCAGATTGCCCTGAGATATTTGCAGAAGTAGACACCAATGGTCTGTTAAACTTGCGCAACAATCCCTGGCAAAAACCGTCGGCAGGCACGCGTATACCCAGCGTTCCCTCCTCAGGTATCAGGTTCTCTGCTACGCCGCACGCACCGGGCAGGATCAGGGTAAGAGGCGATGCGGCAAGTTCCATCATTTCCCACGCTACCGCAGGTACGCGCCCTGTAAGTGCTGCCGCGGCATCTACCGATCGTACCAACACCAACATGCTCTTCTTGTCCGCCGAACGCTTGAGTTTATAGACTTTCTCCACGGCGGCGACGTTAGTTGCATCGCACCCGATTCCCCACACAGTGTCGGTGGGATAGAGGATAATACCGCCGCGCTTAAGTGTCTCGATTATTTTCTCATACATAATCTGCGAAGATAGCGAATTATCGAAAATACGACAAATCTCCCGCAATAGCAAAAACCGTATGAATACTTATCTACGCCCATAGATTCAAGGTGATGTAGGTGGCAGCGCGATATACATTTCCAAAATGTCATGCTTTCAATGCGTTTAGAAAATACTGACGAGACATCATTAATGTAATAGAATGCTATAATGCTCCTCATCTATATTCATAAGCAAAACGTTGGTGCTCGCATTAAACAAAGATGACTGGTTCAACATATCTCCAACAAGATCAGACAATCCACCACACGCGCATTGTGCATACGCCCAAGTCGTATCTGCAGGGATACAGTTCGGATAAGATAATAAATATGCTGTGTCTGTGAATTTTTCTGATTTTATCGATGGGAATAAAAGATTGTTTGCCTTTTAATATTTAGCACAAAAAAATCATTATTCTTTACGTTTCACCGTGTGTTTAAGCTTTAATAACGCAAAGTTCAGTTCGAAGCAGGTTTCAGTATCGGTCGTGCGCAGGTCATCGCCGAGAATGTCGGCCATGATGCCGCCGCCTTTCTCCATAAGCGATTTTTGTTGAAATTTTTCAGTCGTATCACAGAGTTGTGCTACGGTGCGCGCAAGTTCGCGGATATTGGCGAAAGTCTCGACTATGGCTATAGTAGTTTGCGTCGCCTTTGGACTTTTTAATATTGTTGCCAACATATAGAGGCCTTTTTCGGTAAACGCTTTCGGCAATGCGGGCGAGAGCTTAATATGAGCAGGGTTATCAAAATTTTTGATAACCTCCGACTTCTCGTTCGAGGTCAACTCAAAGATATATCCGGACGGAAATTTATCCGGATTATTTTTGACGGCCTGATTGATCTCACGTGTTTCCACTCCATACAGGGTGGCCACGTCATTGCTTAATATTACTTTCTCATTGCGCAGAAGGATTATCCTGTCCTCCACATCGCTGAACTTTATGATTCCCATAGCACAAATATAATATATTTGCACATCTGCCGATTATATTTTGCATGATTTTATGTTTATATATCTATGTGACAGGCCATAGTCAAACGGAGGCCTCTCCGACGAGAGATTTTTGTAAAAAATCATATTTGCCCTCATTATGGGAAGAGCATTCGAATACCGCAAAGCGGCAAAACTAAAGCGCTGGGGAAATATGGCGCGCGTATTTACCAAGATCGGCAAGGGCATAGAGATGGCTGTCAAGGAGTCCGGTCCCGACCCCGCCAATAATGTGCGCCTGCGCATGTTGATCCAGAACGCCAAGGCCGAGAATATGCCTAAGGATAATATCGACAGGGCGATAAAACGAGCCACATCCAAGGATACAGCCGACTATAAGGAGATGGTCTACGAGGGTTACGCACCTTTCGGCATCGCCGTGCTGGTCGAGACGGCGACCGACAATACCACCCGCACCGTGGCCAACGTGCGAAGCTATTTCAATAAATTGGGCGGCTCGCTGGGTACCTCGGGGAGTGTAGCATTTATGTTCGACCACAAATGCGTCTTCACGGTGAGCGTGCCCGATTCGATAGACGTCGACGAGCTTGAACTCGAACTTATAGACTTCGGTGTCGACGAACTTCTTCAGGACGATGAGGGACATCTGTTGCTCTACGGCGCATTCGAGAGTTTCGGAAGCATTCAGAAATACCTCGAGGACAAGGGCATAGAAATTGTAAAGGCTGAATTTGTACGCGTCCCCACCGATAGCAAAGAGGTTACGCCCGAGCAACGGGAAACGATCGAAAAATTGATCGAGAAACTCGAAGAGGATGACGACGTTACAAACGTCTTCACAAACATGAAAGAAGAGTAGTACAGGACGATATATCCAAGTGAGTTAAGATACCTAAATCATAGACGAGTATGAAAAAACTTTATCGTTCACGGAAAAACGCGATCATCGGAGGAGTTTGTGCCGGTGTTGCGAATTATTTCGATTGGAATGTTACCAACGTGCGTTGGGCGACGGTATTGCTTGCTCTGTTCAGTATCGGCATATTGGCGTATGTCGTCTTTTGGCTCGTATTGCCTGTGCAGGACTAATTTCGGATATGCATAGTTACTTAACGGCGACAAATTCGTTATAAGAATATGAAACATCTTGTTTTATGCTTGGCGGCTATTGCCACTGTTATGTCGGCAAATGCCCAAGGTATCGAGATCAATGGCGTAGTGTGGGCGGAGCGTAATGTGGGTGCCACGGTCAACGAAGACACGGGAATCTATTTCTCGTGGGATGAGGCTCAAACGGCGTATCCCGACGGTTGGCGTTTACCCTCGGAGAAAGAATTGGAAAGCCTTATCGCATCGAATAACAGATACTCGAAATTTCGGCGTACCCGCGGACGGTATTTCGGCGAGGGGGACAAAACGATCTTTATGCCGAGTGCGGGTTATTGTCTGAAAATTGGCACAAAGTGGTCGGATAAACCTAATGCGAAAAAGAACGGATATTATTGGTCGAGCACTGCCCGAGACGATTCGAAAGGTATAAATTTATATTTCGACAGTGCCTATACAGGTGTCACCAACGGTTTTAACCGTAGTTTAGGCTTATCCGTGCGGTGCGTCCGCAAATGAAATGAAAGAACCGCTTTTCGGCAAAACCCTTATAGAGTTGCAGCAGATTGCCGCGGAGACAGGCATGCCTCGTTTTGCAGCAGGGCAAATCACGGCATGGCTCTATAAGAAGGCGGCATCGGAGATTGCGCAGATGACCGACCTGTCGCAGAAACACCGCGATGCATTAGCCGAGAAATATATAGTCGGCCTCATTGCGCCGAACCAAATCCACACCTCCGCCGACGGTACGCGGAAATACCTTTATCCCACACAACAGGGAGGCGCCATAGAATCTGCACTAATCCCTGACGGCGACAGGGCGACGATGTGCGTGTCGTCGCAGGCAGGGTGCCGGATGAGGTGTGAGTTCTGCATGACGGGCCGCCAGGGACTGCAACACAATCTTACGGCAGGAGAGATACTCAACCAGACTCGCGTCGAAAACCTTACCAACATAGTCTATATGGGTATGGGTGAACCTTTGGACAACCTGCCCGAGGTATTGAAATCGCTCGAGATCTTAACCGCGCCGTGGGGTTATGCATGGAGTCCCACGCGGATTACCGTCTCGACGGTGGGCGTACTACCCGCGTTGCGCGAATTTTTGGATGCAACGAAAGTTCATCTTGCCGTAAGCCTTCACAACCCTTTCTCCGATGAGCGCGCCGCGATGATGCCCGTTGAAAAGGCATGGCCCATTCGAGATGTGGTGGAGGTATTGAAACATTACGATTTCACGCATCAGCGGCGCGTGAGTTTCGAGTATATAGTCTTCGAGGGCCTTAACGACAGCCCGCGGCATGTACAGGAGTTGGCGCGATTACTCAACGGTCTGAAAGCAAGAATCAACCTGATCCGATTCCACAAAGTTCCCGATTCACCTTTCGCCAGCCCCGCCGAACCCGCTATGACGGCATTCCGCGACGCTCTTACGCGCAAAGGCATAATCACCACGATTCGTGCCTCGCGCGGCGAGGATATTAAAGCGGCGTGCGGTCTGCTCTCAACCTCTGCAACATCTCATCCACAGTAATTCCTAAAACAGGGTGGCGGTAACCGGGCGCTATCTCCGCCAACGGTTCGAGCACGAATTCCCGCTCCTGTATAAGCGGATGAGGTATCGTGAGTCGCCCCGTTTGCATCACCAGGTCGTCATAGAACAGTATATCTATGTCTATCGGACGGGAGGAGTATACTCGTCTTTTCTTAATCGATAATGGGTAATTGATACTGTATAATTTGTAGGCGGTACAAGTTTGCTCTGTCATCTCGAAACAAGCTTTAGCAAGTGTGATATTTCTCGCTCCACCTTTCGGTATGATAGGTGTATACGTATTTGGTATGGGCATATCACCATCTTGTCGAGATATTCGCTGCCGTCCTAACTCCTGTTCGATGCGCTGTGTCGCATCCAAGAGTTCGACGGGCGTAAGGTGTGTCTCGACTATCAACGCCTGATTGAGAAAATCCTTCTGCGTTGTATCGAAATCGCCCCACGGCGCACTTCGATACAACGACGAAGCGGTGGCGACAGAGCCGATGCTTTTACGCATCATATCACGCGCCGCCGCCAGTGCCGCCGCCACGTCACCTTCATTGCCTCCGGTAAGAAGTATCGCTTGTGCCACGCGTGTGTGATATTTTGATGACTATAGCGGTTAGGTATTCTTTTATTTATGTAGTGGTGCGTCCCAGCACCACTTCAATTATCTTTCGCCGTCATCTCGATCGTAGAGCGAGATATCTCGACCCTGTCGGTACTCTTCGATAGACTCCGAATGATAGATGGGTATCCGCACAGAGTGGCTATTTAACGGATGCTCATGAATGCATTACGGGCTACTTCCCTGTGCATTGACCAAACACTTGCTCTCCACAAGCATTCGTCGCCGTCAATTAACTATTTGACAATCAGTTTGCTTACCGAAAGTGCGAAGTGGGCGAAAACCATCTTGGGATTGCCGTTCTGTGCCACGTGTGCGGCGGCGAGTTCCATCTCGCGCACAAGGGGTTCAATATTGTGGTTACCGATAAAGGGAGAGAATTTGCGTGCGAAATCGAGTTCACCGCCCGACAACCCCACTACCTGCGGCATACCTGCCGCAAGCATATAGTTGTCACGCAACATCGCAACGCAGTAAGAAAGGAAGCGCTTCTGCACTTCACGACCCATCGTTGCCACACCCTCAGCCCATTCCAAAAGTTCCATATGGCGGTCATTATACGAAAGTCGCATCAGTTGGGCGAAGAGTTCAAAGAACTCTGAACGCACCGAAGCGTCTTCGAGAGCCTCGCCCGCTACTTCGACCATCTGCACGCGCGAACGAATGGTGGGCAGCAATGAAGCGGGGTCGCCGCTCACAAGCAGGAATAACGTCTTCTCCCAAGGTTCCTCGAGAATTTTGAGAAGTGCGTTAGCCGCCTCGGGCCGCATACGCTCCGGCAGCCAGATCAATACTACCTTCCACTGCGCCTCGAATGCCTTGAATGACAGTTTACGCACCACTTCGTCGGCCTCGGCACGCGTGATAATCCCCTGTTTGTTGTCGATTTTTATCGCCTCGTACCACTGCGCCTCGTCGAAAACGCCTTTCGTACGTTCCCACAATTCGCGCCACTGAGGCAGAAAAGCATCGCTGAGCAACTTCTTACTTCCACCGGAGTTTACCGGATAGACAAAATGGAGGTCGGGATGCGCCAAAGCCTCATATTTGCGGCACGACGGGCATACACCGCACGAATCCCCTCCCTTTCTGTCGGTACAGTTCACATACTGCGCATAAGCCAATGCGAGCGGAAGCACACCGCTTCCACTCGCACCTGCAAACAACTGCGCATGGCTCACCCGCCCCGCATCGACCTCCGCCGCCAAACGCCGCTTAAGTTCTTCGTGTCCCGCTACTTCGTTAAACCGCACTCTTCTTTACCTCCTCGTAGAATTCGCCCATCGTTGTATAGATATACGGATATACCCACAGAAGGCCTATACCGAATGTGATACAGCCTAAAAGTACCCATCCGATGAAACTCAACCCGAGCAGGAAAAAGTCCATCTTATGGCCTTTCATCATTTTCATGCTCAGATTGATAGCATCGTTCGCTTTCATTTCCGGGTTCTCACGCATAATAAAATAAGTCTGACTATAAGAAATCGCTTTTATGATACCCGGAATAACGAACAACAGCGACCAAAGGAACGTAAACACGAAAACCAATAAAACTCCGCATAAGTAACGCCCATAATCTTTGAACGGCTCGAAAAGAGTGTTGAACTCAACCTTTTTACCGCGCGCAACGTCTAACCACATAAATAAGGCACCCATGCCGATCAACGACGCGAAGAACAGATTATAGAGCATACTTCCCCAATAACCCCATGATTGGTACATGGCATAAGGTTGCTGAGGGTCGACAGCAGGAAACAGTCCGATCAATCTCAAGATTACCATGCCGGCAAAGATAATTGCGAACAATACGAGACAAATAGCAGCCGAATTACCCCATTTGCCCCTCAATGCCTCCCACGCTTTGTTGCGCAGAACAGTAGGTCTAAAATTTTCAGTCATGATATAAAGATATTAGTTAGTGTGTTATAAAACGGGGGCGTTCACAGTTTCGTAAACGCCCCCTTTCCCGAGTTTATATTTCCGGATATTCCGGTTTCCGATACGAAATTAGTATACTCCCTGCTCCAGCATAGCCTGTGCGACCTTCATGAAACCGGCGATGTTGGCGCCTTTCACATAGTCGATCGAGCCGTTCTTCTGCAATCCGAACTTCACGCAAGCCTCGTGGATGCTCTCCATGATAAAGTGGAGTTTCTCGTCCACTTCATGGCCCGCCCACGAAATATGCATACAGTTCTGAGTCATTTCCAATCCGGACGTTGCGACACCTCCTGCGTTTACGGCTTTACCCGGTGCAAAAAGTATGCCTGCTTTTTGGAATGCATGGATAGCTTCGGGCGTACAACCCATGTTAGAGACTTCGGCGCATACCCATGTACCGTTCTTCAGCAGTTCGGCAGCATCGTCACCGTTCAATTCGTTCTGGAATGCACACGGCAAAGCTATATCGCATTTAATGCTCCACGCTTTCTTACCCGCGGTAAATGTCGATTCTGGGAATCTCTTCGCGAAAGGTGCCACGATATTCTGATTCGAAGCACGGAGTTCCAACAGATAGTCTATCATCTCCGGCGTCATACCTGCGGGGATGTGAACCACACCGTCGGGACCTGAGATGCCGATCACACGGGCACCCAACTCTGTGGCTTTCTTTGCTGCGCCCCAAGCCACGTTACCGAAGCCCGAAACGACTACCGTCTTACCTTTGATCTCCTTACCTGCACGTTTGAGCATGTACTCTACGAAGTAAAGAGCACCGAAACCCGTTGCCTCAGGACGCAGGATCGAACCACCCCACGTCTCGCCCTTGCCGGTCAGAACGCCTGTGTGGTACTGGCGTGAAAGTTTCTGGAACATACCGTTCAGGAAGCCGATCTCACGGCCGCCTACGCCCACGTCTCCCGCGGGTACGTCAGTGTC
>QMCD01001124.1_pt1 | contig 17000 bp, 16 predicted proteins | sample 1821841 | NCBI WGS metagenome assembly QMCD01 (sample SAMN01991225, study PRJNA193472) | Termite gut metagenome, whole genome shotgun sequencing project. | isolation source: worker | host: Macrotermes natalensis | reverse complement strand
CCTTATCGCCTGCCGGGTTTTTCATATATCGTTTCACCGCAGTCAAAACCAAGTCCTTGTCAAGCTGTTCTATATTCCGCAGACAATCGCATAGTGTTCGCTCGGTGCCATAGGCGATTACGGGAAGGCCGAAGGATGTGATGATTTCCCCGGCGCCAATCATCACTTGCTCCGGCTTATTATAAAAAATCATAATCTAGTCGCTCGTAATAAATCGCGTGCTCCAGCCGGACGGAATGGTCATCATGATTTGAAGTGGATTCCTATCCGAGAGATCATGAAAGAACAGAGCTGTCTCATGCGAGAAAACTCCTTTGAGGCAACGGCGCTGTGCAATATAGAACGGTTCTGGAATGAGGTCCGCGCGAACATACAGCCCATGTGCTGCGCGGTCTATCATACCGCGATCCGCCAATCGCTTCAAAGCTACCGCGCTGACCCCATATTCGCCGGCTTCTTTCGCCGATAAATAACCGTTTCCGTTCTGGAACAGCGTCAGCGCAAGCTCTTCTTGCGTCACAACGAAATCCTCACCTCATGATAGGATTGTCGTTGATACTATAACCCATACAATCTAATATTACAAGCATCGGTACGGGACGAGCCCCGGGTGCGGATACTGGAAATAGAGCAATTAACTGAAACGCGGCGATCTCTATTCGCCTCGTAACTGCGCCAACATTTCTGTCGGGGTTTTTATGAATTGTTCGTCTGGATAATGCTTTTTATTGCCGGTAATTAGATATGCACTACTGGTTTTCGCCGTATCATAAAATACTCTGTCGCTTTCATCTTGCATGAGTATATCGCTACAAAAAGGAACCATCGGCGTTCCAACGGCAATCAAAGCTTCCAATATTTCGGCTTGAATATCTTGCGGGATTTTTAAGCGCGGATACGCCAGAACTTTTTCATATTCCGCCAATATAGCGGCGCAATAAAAGAGTTCTGCACCATCAGCGGCAAGATAACTAATCACTTTGGCAGGGTTGCCGTTTGGAGAGAGCGCAGCAGAAATAATAACGTTGGTGTCGATCACAAGCCGCATTTAGTTATACCTGTTGTCTGCTGTCCGCAATAACAGCGTCAATATCGGTCATGGACATTTTATCCGTCCCGTTTATAGCGGATTGGGCTTGCGCTTTGCTAAAAGCGTCTTGCAAGCGCTGCCGGGGTGTCCGTTCGATTTCCAAAGCAAAAGGTATTCCCTGTTGGCGCGCTACCGCTTTAAGATAGACATTTATACCAGCCGCCAATGTCAATCCTAGTTGATTAAAAACCTGCTCCGCGCTTTTCTTATCGGCGTCATCAAGCCGAATAGTATAGTTAACTGCTGCCATAACCGTTATCCTTCCATGATTGCGTTGTACATATATTATACACTATTCACCCGCAATATGCAATGACGAATCAAATAATTAGAAATACCACAGCTCTTCATTGGAATATTTTCAACAAGGAGTTTTGTGTAGCTACTATTATCGCGCGAAATATATCTCCAGCGCCCGCTCAACGATTTCCTCAATCTCCCTCGGCTCTTGATCCGGCGTGAAATACCGAGCGTAAACCGCCTTCTGGATTTTCACAACCGGCGTCCTGTTCGGTTTCGGCTTTTGCCCAAGTTCGCCGCGCAGGATGCGGGTGCCCTGTCGTCGAGTATGCCCAGGTGTACGATAAGGCCGAGGAGAGCATGCAGCTCGTTTAAGAATGGGCGCGCCTCGGTTTGCAGTTCGAGACTGGTGATGTGATTGCTGACGATCTCCACGAGCTTGACGCCGATACGGTATTCCCCCGCGTCGGTCTTCTCGGTATATCCTCCGGCGCACATGGACGCGAGCAACCGATACGCCGTGCTTTTATGCATACCTGTCGCCGAGGCGATCTCCGTCGGCCCCTTCGCGCCGCCCGACTGAGAAAGGAATTCCAAAATCGCGAAAACACGATCTATTACGCGTACAGAATCGTCCATCGGGTTCCTCCGCTCTTATAACTATCTCCTGTAAGCCGAATTCTAAAAATCCCAACTCGTATTGCGTCATGAAAATCTTTGTTTTGAAACTTAATAAGTATAACTGTATTATACTATATACTGAAAATTAGGTCGACTATTTTCGAATGTGGGGTATGTGTCAAGCAAAAGTAGGCGGGCGTTTGACAGTCTGAAAATAAATCATGGGGCTTAAGATCGCATAGCTAGGGCGTTTCAAGGATTATATTGCTCATCGACTGTCAAAGACTAGATTATAAGCGCGCTACGGATAATATGCAACCGCGTGAATGCGACTTAACGATTATAAATATCCGGCTTATCAGACAGTCATCCCAGCGCGGACGCGGCGGAATTATACCTGTGGCACGCAACGAAATGTCCGGGTTCGATTTCGCAAAGAATGGGCGTCTCCTGTCGGCATACGACACACAATCCTGCGCCTCCGACGCAATGATGTGTAGTTCGATGCGAGTACCGCGATTGTGCGGGAGGCACAATCGCGGGAAATGTGTGTAAACACGACTACCACAACAATTATTGAGGTCGCGGAGGACTGCCAGACAGCGCGTATGGTATTTGTGTCGCCGGGCGTCGAGACCTCCGAGTGGGAGGACAGCCTTATTTCATGTGGTGTATTGAGAAATTTGGCGTTGACCGCTGTATGTTTGAAAGCAACTTCCCTGTAGATGGCAAGCTTTTTGATTATAGCGGGCTTTGGGATACATTTATGCTGCTGACGAAGGATTTTTCCGACGCCGAGCGCCTTTCGTTGTTTTGCAAAAATACGGTCCGCATACAGACTTTGACAGGATTATCAGGCATGTGTGAATAGAGCGCGCGACGATTACATGATCGCGCGCCCTATTCGTAATACTTCTTTAACGACAGGTTAAGAGTCAACGTGCTACAATCTCGGATCGACCGGCTCGCTCTCCAGCGCCAGCACGCCGAAGACGCATTCATGTACGCGATATAGCGGTTCCTCATTCACGAAGCGCTCCAGCGATTCCATCCCCAGGGCGAACTCATTCAAGGCAAGGCTGCGCTTTGACGACAGCGAGCGCTTTTTCAGCCGTTCCAAGCTGCCCTCCAGCATATACTCGGGGCCGTAGATGATGCGCAGATATTCCCGTCCGCGGCATTTTACGGCGGGTTGAAGCAGCTCGTTACCCTTATACGCGATGAAATCATACGGCTTCACTACCATACCCTCGCCGCCGGACGCCGTCAGCGCTTCCCACCACTTTACGCCCGCTTTGACGCTGTTTTCATCCAAAAGATCGACTGAAAGATGCTCCGTCGCAATGAAAACCGGCTCGTTCGCGGATGTCATATATTTCGCAATGGTTTCCATATGCCATAAATGGTTTTCGCCGCTATAGACCTTGCCCTCGGTGGCGAGGATATGAAACGGCGCGATTCGGTAATCGTCCAGGCTCTTTACGTCCCAGCAATAACGCCTGTACGCGTCCGTGTATAATCCGAGCGCTTCGGAGCGGCGCTCATAGCGGCTAAACAGCGCGGCTAAATCCACGCTTTGGCTTGAAGCGTCCGCGCTATCGGCTTTTTCTCCGAACGCAGCTAACGCTTGCCCAATCGCGCCCATGGAGGCGGCCAAGCCGTTCCGCCCCGCGCGCCCGACGGGGGAGTATTGCTCCGCCAACAGCTTTTTAGCCTTTGCCGACCACGGCATCAGTTCCGTATCGAGGCAAACCCAATCCGTTTGAAAATCCGCCCAAAATCCGCTGGCGTCCAGCACGTTCCGCAGCCGCGCGAGCAGCGCGTTTTCCGCAGCATGATCGTCGAAAAAGCGCCGCCCGGTTCGCGTATAGATGATCCCGGCATCTCCGTCCGAAATGCGAAACCGGTTTGCGGCGGCTTCGGCGTCCTTGCACAGCACGATCACCGCACGGGAGCCCATGTGCTTGCGCTCGCATACAACCTTATCCACGCCGCGCTTTTTATAGTAATCAAAGGCTTCGGTTGGATATTCCAAATAGTCCGCAAGGCCGCTCGTTTCGCACGGAGACATGGTCGGCGGCAGGTAGATCAGCCAGTGCGGATCGGCGGCAAAGCGGCTCATCGCCTCCAGCGCGGCAGCGGAGTTCTCCGTGCCGATCTTTATATTGCGGCGCAGACGGGTCGAAATATATTGCCCCATGACGTCCTCGACGCTCAATACATCGCCCTTATCGCCGGGTTGCTCCGCAAACGGCTTGATCGGCTCGTAATACACGCGCTCCGCCTGAACCTGTACCAGCTCCTTTTCAGGATAGCGCAGCGCAGTCAGCTTGCCGCCGAACACGCAGCCCGCGTCCAGGCAAATGGTGTTGTTGTGAATTTCGGCAGCTGGAACAGGCGTATGCCCGTATACAACCAGCGCGCCGCCGCGATACTCGTTCGCCCAGGGCAACCGCACGGGCAGGCCGTATTCGTCCGTTTCGCCCGTCGTCTCGCCGTACAGGCAAAAGTCCCGGACTCTCCCGCTCGCCCGCCCCTGATACTTCTCCTTCAGCCCCGCGTGAGCGACGACCAGCCTGCCGCCGTCGAAAACGTAATGGCTTATCAGGCCGTCTAAAAACACTTTGACCTTTTCGATGAACTCGCCGCTTTGCCCGCTCAATTCCTCCAGCGTTTTATCGAGGCCGTGCGTAAGCTGGACGTTTGCGCCGCGCAGCTTTCTCAAGAGCTTGACGTCGTGGTTTCCCGGCACGCAGTACGCCGCGCCCGATTCCGCCATGTTCATAACGAGGCGCAGCGTGCTTAGATTCTTCGGCCCTCTATCGCAAAAATCGCCGAGGAAAACCGCCTTCCGCCCTTCTGGCGGCGCGGCGGTACAACCATCCTTATCGACGGCGTAGCACATATTAATTAGCAGCGCGCACAGCTCGTCATAGCAGCCGTGAACGTCGCCGATAATATCGAACGGGCCAGCTTCTGCCTTTTTGTTATTCCACATCGGCGTGCGGACGATCTCAACATCCTCCATCTCCGCCTCGCTTTTTATTACGTATACAAAGCGGAAGCCCTCTTTTTGAAGATGGCGTATGGATCGGCGCAGCTGCTCGCTTTGGCGCTTGATGACATGAGGGCCGAAACTGCGGTCGGATCGCTTCTCGTTGCGCTCGCGGCAGAGCGCTTCCGGCATGTCCAGCACGATGGCAGCCGCGAGGCAGTTCTGTTCTTTAGCCAAGCGTACTATAGAAGCGCGGGCCTCTTTTTGTACGTTCGTCGCGTCGATTACGGTCAAAAGCCCCAAGTCCAGACGCTTGTTGGCGACGTAATACAGCGCCTCAAACGCCGGGGCGCTAACTTTTTGGTTGTTCTCGTCGTCTGAGATCATGGCGCGGAAGTAGTCGGAGGAAAGCACCTCCGTGGGCTTAAAATGCTTTTTTGCAAACGTGGATTTGCCGCTGCCGCTGACGCCGGCGAGCGCGACAACGCAGAGCTCGGGAATCTCTATGCGCATTGGCTACGACCTCCATTACACAGCATGAAAACCCCCATCTGCGTCGGCGCGCCGCATGATTCGTCCGATTCGCCGATATCCGAAAACTGTACGGTATAGCCGAAGCGCTCCGCCGTTTCCGACGCCCAGCTTTGAAATTCCGTCCGCGTCCACTCAAAGCGATGGTCGCCGTGGCGCAAGTTATCTATACCATAATGGACGTTATATTCGCGGTTCGGCGTCGTCAGCACCACGCAGCGCGGCTTGGCGAACTCGAACAGCACGCGCTCGAACGCCGCGAGGCGGGGTATGTCCAGATGCTCGATCACCTCGACGACCGAAACGGCTTCGTAGCCGGAAAAACGCGCGTCCTTATATGTTATCGCGCCCTGAAACAGCTGAATGCGTTCGCTTTTCGCCTCACCGGCGCGCTCTAAATGCAGCCTTTCCGATGCGCGGCCTAAAGCGTGTGACGAAACGTCCGCGCCCGCGATTCGCGTAAACTGACCGTCCTTTACGAGCATATCCAGGAGCTTCCCTTCACCGCAGCCAAGGTCGAGGACGCTTTTCGCGCCGCTGTTTTTCAGTGCGGCCATTACGGCGTCCAGGCGCTGTTCGTTTAGCCTCGGCTTGCGCTCGGGCGTAACCTCCGGTTCGGCGGCGGGCATGTTTTCCTCCGCCGCGTTCGCGGCCAGCCGTTCGAACGCCATATTGACTAGCGTGCGCCGGCGGTTCAGATAGCGCCTAGTAATAAACTGCCGCTCGGGATGCTCCTGTAACCAGCCCTCACCCATGCGCAACAGCTTTTCCACCTCGGCCTCGCCGATCCAGTAGTGCTTCTGCCTATCGAATACGGGCAGCAATACGAAGAGATGCTTCAATAAGTCCCGCAGGCGGACTTTGCCGCTGATCGTCAGGTTCACATAGTCGCTGTCGCCCCAGTCGGGGAATTGTTCGTCGGCCATGAAGGTTTCATATCGCACCTCGTAGCCAAGCGGTTCGAAGATGGCGTTAAGCTTATCCCGCTCGCCCCGGCAAGGCAGCATTGTTATGCCCGCCGCAAGCTCGAGCGGGGAATCGGACAGCGCCTGCCGCGAATCGGCACGCCCCGTCATGGCCGTGCCGAACACGCGCGATATAGCCGTACTCATGAAGGACGACGCGACATATGGCCGGTCGTTAACGTAGTCGAACAATCCGCGGCTTTGGCCCGACTTTCCCCGCGCCAAGTCGAGCGGGTCTATGTCCAATAAAAGTGCCGCTGTAGTGCGTTCGTTGGAAACCTCGGGATAAAATACATACGCTTTCCCGTGGTTAAGCTCGAACACTTGCGGCCTGTTAGGGTTCTTATAGAGTAAATAGCCCAGCTCGGGCGTGTTTTGACCCGTATAGGTGATGGATAATAGCATGAACATCGCTCCCGCTTATCGAATGCGATTATATAATTCCATTTCTTTTTAAGCTATTCCTGCTTTGGTGCCCAGACGGGTTTATCCTTTATGGCTCAATATCCACTGCAAAAGCAAGCTGGAGGCGCTACGATACGTAATTCAATACTATGTTTGCGGCTGAATATTTACATGTACTCCAGAATCAAACAGACTCATCTAAATATCTGCCCATTCCCGACTCTTTCGCCTTTTCTGCTTGGACAGATGAACGATCTTTTTCTTTTTCATCTTCCTTGTTTTCCTGCCGTTTCAATTCCGCAATCTGCTTTTTGATTCCTTGTATTTGCTTTTCAATTTTTTTTGCCTTTTCCTCATCCTTCGCTTCGACAGCTTTTTCTTTTTCATTGGTTAGCTGTAGCAATTTCTGCTCCAACGCCCTGATTTGAGAATCGGCGCCGCCTGCTGGTGAGTTTGCATTAGCCGGATTAGGTAATGCGCTTGGATTGATACCGTTGATATTCATTTTTTATTCCCCCGCAATCTATGACTTGGATTCAGTATAAACAGGCGTTTTGCGGGTTTCAACGGTACTTACGTGAAATGCTTCCCTATTGTTGTGAAATGACAAGAAGGACGCTTAATTTGAAAATGCAATCTACAATGTCAATTTCTGCTTTGCCATCATATTTTTGTGCCACAGCTTTGATGTTGGATATACCCACTCCATCAGTCGGCATTTCCGTATCTTGGGCGCAATGATTGTCAATATTCAGGAGAAAGAAGTTCCCTTTTTGTTTGCCCGAGATACCGATATATCTGCTCTTAGGCACAACAGCTTCACTGGCCGTTATCGCGTTATCCAACGCGTTAGATAAAATAATGCACCAATCAATATCTTTTACGGTGCTTGTCCGGGGGATAGCTACGGAACAGTCTACCTCTATCCCTTGACCGGCGGCAACTGCCAGTTTACTGCCAAGCAACGCGTCCACTACTGTGTTTCCTGTATTCACCGGAAATGACAGGGAGCCTGACATTTGTTCCAGATTTGCGAGGTAATCGTGGGCGTCCGCCGGTTTGTCCTCTCTAAGCAACTGCCGCAGGACAAGCAGATGATTTTTAATATCATGGCGGAAAGAGAGGGTCTGTTCATAGCGTGATTTCGCTTCCCGCACATAGATTTCTTGATTTTGAGTTTGTTGTTCCAGCAGCTTTATCGTCTGCTCATTTCTAATGGATGTCATGAGCTTTTGATAGGCAAGCAATACTAAGAACAGACCGGCAAAAGCGAACAGCCGCAATATCACCAGTTCCATGTTGTTTACCACAGGAGCAACCAATCCCTCTGTGCTATCCCATATGAGAGTATCGCCATAAATAAAGTCGGATACGATCCTTTCTACTAAGGCCGCGAATAGCACGGGAACGCCTAACACAAGCGACGCAAATCCGTGTGTTTCCGCCATGCCGTCCGATATTATTTTATGAATAAGCCGGAACACCGCAATCAGCAGAATAATAGCAAGTGCATACAGCGCGGAATCAGCGTATTTCATGAAAATCGCAGCTTCGGCTTTAAGCGATGAGAGAATCCAAAACGTGATGGATTGTGTAAGACCCATTATAATGCTGTGGGCAGATATGACAAGTGCGGAAAATGCAAATGCGGCCGCTTTACGCTTCAGCAATACAAAACCAAACAAAGCGAGCAGTATGATTTTTAAAAGTACGGAGACAAATCCCGCTATGAGGAACATTGTTTCGCTATGGGACAAGCCCAATGACAGGGCGGTATAAAGCAAGCCCCAATACCAGCGATAAGGTATAGCAAACAGGCGGCAATAGTAATAATATAGGAGCATAGGGATTATGAAAAAGTACAGTATGTTAGGAATGATCCATTCCATGTCAAGCCTCTTTCTTCTTCATGTATTGCATCATGGCTTCCATAAAAGCCGGATGCCGAAGCCGTGACACCGGGATGTTGATTCCGTTCTCCAATGTGATTTGTCCATCGGAGTATTGTGTTAAATAATTCAGATTGACAAGATAACTGCGATGGCACTTTACAAAGCGATAATCGAGCTGTTTTTCGAGTTCCTCAATTTTTGCGTAATAATCTACGACGCCGTTTTGCGTATACAGATATACCTTTCGGTTCATCGCTTCACAATAATAAATTGTGCTGAGTTTTACAGATTTACTCCAATTCAGCGTCTTTATAAACAGGCATTTTTCGCCGTCTGTTTTGACTTTCTGCAAAGCCCTGTCCAGCGCCTTGCTCAAACGTTTGCCGTCTATTGGCTTTAAGATATAGTCGGTGGCTTCTACCTCAAAAGCGTCAAACACATGTTCTTTCAAGGCGGTAACAAAAATCAACGCACTCCGCGATTCGGCTTCGCGGAGCCTTTTTGCAAGTTCAAGACCATTAAGACCCGGCATTTGTATATCTAGCAAGAGAATATTATAGTGACTGAGAGATTGCAGTAATCCAGACGCATCGGAAAAGGTATCGATTTCATATGGTTCGTTGATTTGCCCCATATGCGCCGATACCTCTTTTGTAAGCATGTCGCAGATTATTTTTTCATCATCGCATACCGCAATTTTTATCATAATTTAGTCACCCTTTGCAGAATCGAGCGCTATATTTGTCCGTGAATAAACAGGCTTTCATATAAGATATTCATTTTCTTTGTTCATCTTATCGCCCTAAAGGCATAGATCGTCAAATGAAACCTCGGGGTGCCTGTAGCGCTTCTTTCCTTCAGTTTTATGCTTCCAGTCGATGGCCTCCGCCGGGCAGTTATGGAGGCATCCGAGGCAATGCTCACAGCGGTGCAGAAAGCTAGGTCGCTCGCTCTCCATAACGATATTACCGGCAGCGCAGACCCTTTCGCAGAGTCCGCAGCCGCTGCACGCGTCAGAAACAGTAAAACTGCGGTCGCTATCCTCGCCTGGACAGAATTTGAAAGCTATTGCGCTCGACAAAACCGACCAACAGGAGTTGGTTTTATTCAGTTCCTGGCTCCTGATTCTTCGGATTATTCCGCGAAGCTGCTCCTCCGTTTTCTGGAATAGCTGTTCGCTGGCGTTGGATTCGTGCTTCGGCAAGTAGTTGGAGACGGCGACGAGCCGCTCCGCGTAGGTCAAGATTATGCCTTGCGACTTCAATAGTCTATGAACTATACCTATCGCGCCGATGCGGGGATCGCCGCAGGTTATAACAGCGAAAACATAGGCAGAGCTATTTATAAGCTTTAGCTTAGAGATGAAGCGCTGCACAATGCGCGGCACGCTCCAGTAGTAGTTGGGGAACACCAAACCGATAACGTCGTCGTCACAGACGGCGTATTCCTCCCGCATCGGCAGAACCTTCGCGTTAATTTCCTCCGCGATGCGCCGCGCGGCGTTTAGGCTGTTCCCGGTCGAAGTAAAATAGAATATTGTAGCCATTTTGACCCCTTATTTAAATCGCTGAAATTGCATATTAATCCCTTCTTGAACCTCATCGTCACCGTATGCGTGTATAGGCATACATGACCTCAGCGTCTTGTAAATGACGGCATAGCAAAGGGAAGTCTGCTGGGGTTATTTCTCTTAGAAATAATCTATCGGTTTCCATTATCATCCGCACAACCTTCGCTCTAATCGGAAACAGGACGGCATACGCGCCGCCACAGAAAGGTACGTCAGGGGTGTGAGCCCCTCTTTCAAATCTCTTTGGCATGGCGTATTCCTCTCGGTTCGATAAGCCGGCCAGCTCCGCTGTATCGTCCTCGTCATCGAATCGCTTTTCTTACAGTTCATTATACGGATTCATACGACGTATATCAATGCGTATTTCAATTTGCCGTAGGCGGCTCGTATGGATATGCTCGGAGGCGACTATACAGATGAGGGCCCGAAACGTCGTAAACGTGGATAACGTATTATCCGGCTTAACTGCTATTATTCAGTATCGAGCGATAACAGAGGTGACGCACCCTATTCGTACTAATAAACGACGGCTTGTCACAGGTCTATGGACATAAAGCGAAAGTAAGTATTAAACTGCTCATAGAAAGATTAACCAGTGTATTTGTGTGCTTGCGGAGTGTTAGGTAATAAGTTTATACACAAAGGAGCCGTGAGCATTGTGAGAATCGGCATCTGTGACGGCAATGACAACTCGCTCTGGCAGCTTCAGCAATGGATACGATCATATTGCGGCGTATTTGAAACCGACTTGGAGATTGTCGCATTTCGAAATGTAGAAGAGTTTTTCTACGCCGCCTCGTTGCGAAGGTTCGGAGTGGTGTTCCTCGGGATCGACGGACCTGACGGGTTTTTAAGCGCCCGGCGCTTTCAAAATGAATGATGGGAGCGTCCTCCCTATAAGCAGGCCTGTAATATGTTTATACTGTTAGATGGCAATGAGGCAAAGCACACGAATATCCTTGACAAACACCGGAGCAAGGCCTATACTATATTAGTACCGTCTGGTCAGTATTATAGTTTGGAGGTTTCACGCTGTGGCGAAAAAGAACACTGGAAGAAAACAAGTCATAATGGACATAGCAAAAACTCTGTTTTCACAGAAAGGATATGACGCCGCTAGTGTAGATGAAATTGCGGCGCAAGCGGGAGTGCCTAAGTCCCTTATCTACTATCATTTTAAGAGCAAGGAAGAACTGCTTAATGCCATAACGAACCAATTTATTGCTGAGTATGAACGTCTTATCGAACTGAATATCGACGGCCATATCGGGATAGACGGGTATTACAATTTTCTGTATGAGAACAGGGAGTTTTTGAAAATAATCATCATGGAATCCCTTAAAAGCGGAAAGGGTTCTATGCTGATTTTTGAAACGGCTCGTAAGGTTCTCAAACATGAGAGCAAGGATAGCGAGAATGAGTTAATAGACTATTACAAAACGCATGGCCGTTTGGTGGCGGAGTTTTTCACCAGCATTGTTCCGTTCGCCATGTTTGCCTGCTATGCCGATGATTGGTGCGAGTATTTCAAAACCGATCTTGAAACTGTCAAAGGCGACTTCGTTATAGCATACAGACAGACGCACGGCAAATTCCATCAGTCTTTGAAGGGCAGTGATTGACATGAAAAAACAAATCCCACTTGTCCTTGCCCCAACAAAAAGTGTCCTCATAATGGCGTGTGTGCAGAATGTGCGAGAAACCACCATCATTTTCTCCACACATATTGCAAAGCAAGAGGATTTGAAAAGGCAATACGGGTGGTACACGCTAAAGTAACGAACAGATAGCTATCAAAGCTTTCTGCAAACTTAGGGAGGCTTAATTTTATGCGCGTGAAAGGAAAAAATAAAATGATTATCTGGATTATCATTGGGTCAGCGGCAATCGCCGCGATTGCCGCGCTTATAATCTTTTACCCAATGTTGTCAATGAAGCCAGCGGAAACGGGCGAGGTTCCCGGTACAGACATAACGGCGGTACGGAATGGCGGGAACACAGTGTTTTTTATAAAAACAGACAATAGCATCATCGCTGTCGATTCAGGCTCAAATATGGGCAACTTGGAAAACGCTCTCGCTGAATTAACCATTGACCCGCTTGAAGTAAGCCATGTTTTACTTACTCACTCTGATTCCGATCATATAAACGGGCTAAATCTTTTTGCAAACGCGGCGGTTTGTATCAGCGAAGATGAAATGCAGCTATTGGCTATAGGAGATCAAAACAACAGCTCCGGCCGGCGATCACTGCCGGACGGTTTTGGCAGCGCAAGATTGGCAGAGCTAAAGGACGGACAAGAGTTGTCTGTTGATGGCTTATCAATCACCTGTATAAAGACGCCGGGACACACTATAGGTTCCATGTCATTTTTAGTCGATAAAGCTTATCTGTTTACTGGCGACGCCATACGTATAAAAGGAGACGCCATTTCACTTCATCCTTTTACCAGAGAAAAGGAGCAAGCTGCGTCAACGATTGACCGTCTGCATGAGCTTATGAAGGAATGTCAAATTGTATTGACCGCACATTACGGCTATCGCCAAACCGAGGATATAATAATAGGTTAAGGAAATTATCAATTATTATTGTTTGGTATCGCTACATATTATATGCTGTAAATCGTCGTCGGGGTCGCTTCGGATACATATATCATGCCATCATATAGTTCCGCCGGCGGTTGAAACATCCGATAGCTCGGAGGCAGAAGGCGCATAAGAAAAGAATAGCGTTCGCCGAGATTGCCCATGAACATATAATCAGAAACGATTGACGCCAGCTCGGGGCTATCGGAAGCTTTTGCAAAATCCAGCCAGCCCGATTGGTCGTTTTTACGACACGTTTGGTAGAAACGACTTAGTTAGTTTGAAACAAATACGAACCAGGAGCCCGTGAGAAGGGCAAAGCAAACAAACCGCTCAGGGGCGGCGACAAAAGAGAATATATGTTGTCAGATTCGTGCTGTCAAGGAGAAATTGTCCAATTGCCAGAAAATGTTAAAAAATGCCTCAATTTATGGCGTTTCACAAGCCTTAATAACGTTATATACGTGACGGATAAGCGTGAAAAGCACCTGTGCCAACAAGCATTATTTAGGTAGTTGTTAAATCCGCGCATATTTCCCGCCTTTAGCCTCAACATATTGCTTAGGCGATACCCCAACCACTTTTTTAAACACCTTGCTGAAATATAAAGGATCCTCATAACCGACGGAAGCCGCAACCTCCCGCACCGACAGGACAAGGTCGTTCAGAAGCAAACGCTGCGCTTTTTCGATCCTAAGCTGCACTATGTACTCGAGCGGAGACATGTGACGGTATTCGCGAAAGAATTTGCTGAGATAGGCCGGAGTAAAGCCGAACTCCTTTGCTAATTGCGCGGTGCTAAGCTGTTGCCAGTAACGGCTTTGAATATACGCATCCATTTGGGCGAGAATAGCGTCCCTCCCGCCTGAAGCGGGCAGCACCGCCGCCGCTTGATAATGCAAATCGGAGAATAATGACAAAATGTTTTCGGATAAATTATCATAGTTATCCGAGAGCATGAATGCCTCGTTGATGATTTCTCCCGACGAGATCTCGGATACGGGGACGCTTGCATAATCTGCCGCGCAGGCGTCATATAGCTGGCTAAGCGCCAGAACTGCCTGCCGTTGCGTTATGTCGCATTGCCGCATATTGTGCAAAAACCTCTTGCACTCGCTCTGAAAAACGGCGAGTTTTCCTTTTATAAGCAGAGACGAAAGCGCCTCCAGCTCGCCTGCGGCGAGCCAGTTTCTCTTTGGAGGCGTGACGGATTCACGATCGCAGAAAAAGAGACCGGATTTGCCAAAAACGATATTCTGGTGCAGATGTTTGCATGATGCCTGTATAGCCTGCCGAACATCATCTATTCCGCTCGCTTTGCAAATAGCAATGTTGAGAGGTATCGGGCCTTTTTGCACAGTAGCGAACAAGCTGCTTGCATCTACAGGAAACTTGCCCGGTTGAAGCGAGAAAACTACGTTTTTGACCGAACTCGCGAAGCCGTCCTCAATAAGCGAAGCGGAAAGCACATCATTGTTTGACAGAGCGTCATTCAAGGTAAAATAATCCCACAAATCGAGTGGCAGTATGTTTTCCAATGAGGAATAATAGGGGTAAGCCCCTATGCATAGTACCGCTGCGTACAGATCGCCGTTTTCACCAAGCCTGAATTCCCCGCGCGGCGTAGCATTTCCAAACCATCGCTTTAGAGAGCAGCGTTCGAGCAACGCGCTCAGGGCGTCCTTTTGGACGGGCTTTAGCAAATAATCCGCCACTTGTAGGTCGATGGCTTTTTTCGCGTAGGCAAACTCGCTGTAACCAGTTAAAATCGCGCAAGTCACCTCCGGATACTCGCGCCGCACAGTTTCGATGAGCGTCAGGCCGTCTACGCCCGGAATGTGAAGGTCTGTTATGAGAATATCCAAGCCTCCTTTCAGCTCTCTCAGCTCATCAAGCGCGGCGTCTCCGTTTGCCGCTGTAGCCACGACTTCAAATTCGTCGCCCAAAGAGAGGATTATTCCGCTTAACTCGCGCAGGATAGGCGGCTCATCCTCCACCAGCATGATTCTAATCATTTAGTTTTCCTCCAAGTGTTATGCTGGTACCCCCTTGCGGTGCCGGCTTAATTTCGTGTTTGGCATTCTCGCCATAACGCAGCTTCAGCCGCGCAATTGTGTTTATAAGCCCCATACCGCCTAAGCGCAGACTAAAAACGGTATCGGAAGGGTCGCGTAAAAATTGCTCCAGCTTGCCCTCAAGACGAAGGATGTCCTCGCTTGTGATGCTTTGGCCGTTGTCGGTAATATTGATGTGCCACCATTCTTGTTCGTTCCATACTGAAACGATAATACGCCAAGGCGGCAACGCATTTTTAAAAGCGTGTTGAAAGCAGTTCTCGATAAGCGGCTGAACGCTCAATCTTGGTATGATCGGCTTTTCGATATCGACCTCTCCGCCTATATTCACCTCATAGTCAAGCTGATTCTCAAACCGCATTTTCATCAGCTTCAGGTAGTTTTCTCCGTGGGCAATTTCTTGCCCGATTGATACAGGTTCATCGTATGGGACGGAGATATAGCGCAGCATACTGGATAGATAATCGCAAGTAAGCGCAATCTGAAGGTTGTTCCCCTCGCTGCTGGTAGCGCGGATTACCGCGAGCATGTTGTACAGGAAATGAGGATCCATCTGGTTTTGCAGCGCGATCATATTCGCGCGCATCTCCATTGCCTGGCGGCGCACATTTTCTTCCATTGAGACGTTAAGCCTCCGCAACATTTCGTTGAAAGCGCTGTTCAAGTTAGCGAATTCATCCGAGTATCGGCTTACGTCCTCATTCAGCGCGGTTTGTTCGGGCGATACCTTCCGGATTGATTCGGTAAGCACCTGCAAAGGCTCCGTCATGCGTCTTGTTATCAAATAAGCGGCAATGAGCACTGCCAGCGCCGATCCGGTCAGTATGGCGGCGACAAGCAGCGTAATGGGCCGCATAACCCCGTATGCGTGATCCTTGGCCTGTGCGAGAATCAGCGTCCACGAATCGCCCACAGGAACCCCGGCGTATAAGTATTCGCCGTGTTCGCCCGCCGTATCCATTGCAGCGTTGCGTCCATACGCGCCAAACAGCCCGGCCGCGTCCGCTTCCCACTCCCCGTCCGTTTGGAAGAACATAGCCCCGTCGCTATCGAACAGCGCACATTGATAATCCCCGCCGGTAAAAGAAAGGATATCGGCTATCAGCCCTTGAGGGCATTGAACCTCGATTACGCCGTTGGATTTACTCAGCAGGATGGGATCGAAAATCTCGCGGTAGAGCGAAACGAACCGGGTCTCGGAATCGGACCAGCTATCGTTTTTAAGCGCCGTTATGTTGCCCCTGTTATGGACTACCGGCAAGCTCTCATACCATTTCATGTAGCCGTTCGCCTGTAGAACGCTGTTGACCCGGCTCTGCGTCACGGGGATGCCTGTCGTCATAAAATTACCGTGATGATTATATAGGCTTACGCGATAGCGAGAGGCGTTGTTGGGTATAGTAATCGACGTTATCATGCTCACAAGCTGTAGGGAGAGAGCCTGGCTGCTTACCGCGCCTGAGGCCGCTCCGTTAAACGCGCGCATCACCATGGGCGAAGTGGATATGTAGAGGCTGATTTTATCCATATCGTCCAGAAGGCTTTCCAGCTCGTCAGCGGTTCGCTCGGCAATCTGCCCGATGTTTAGCCTGGCGTTCTGCTGCAAATCTCTAAAGACGGTGAACCGGAGAACGACGGCGAACGCAAGCAGCATCGCAACCGTGAAACCAGTCAACATCCTGAATATCTTTTTGCCAAATACCGTATGCAAACCAATAACCATTCGCCTTATTTTAGTTTTCGCTTCCTTTGCTTGACCTGTTTATTATACACGATTATATTGTCATTGGGGCGGCTTGTTAATAACTGGCGCAAATTCTCCATGTGTTTGCCGCAATTATTCCATGTCCAGCCTCCTTTCGTTCCATTAAAATCAACAGTGTAAGACGCCGCATATATCCGGCGGCATATATATTAATGGGAGGTACTTATGAAAACAAAGAGAATTATTGCGCTGCTTATTTCCATTGCATTGTTTGCAATCTTGGCGGCATGCGCCCCGGCCGCGCCCGAAGCGATCAGCCCGATCAT
>QMCD01001123.1_pt1 | contig 17004 bp, 15 predicted proteins | sample 1821841 | NCBI WGS metagenome assembly QMCD01 (sample SAMN01991225, study PRJNA193472) | Termite gut metagenome, whole genome shotgun sequencing project. | isolation source: worker | host: Macrotermes natalensis | reverse complement strand
GTTGCGGTGAGCGGGGCCCAGAGGCTCGGCGAGGAGGTCGGATACGGTTTTGCATCCGACCTGATGAGCGATGTGCTGACGCTCAAAACAACGAACTTCGTCATGCTCACCGGACTTGCAAACATCCAGGCAATCCGCACGGCGGAGATGTCGGACGTCGACTATATAGTGTTCTGCCGCGGCAAGAAGGCTACGGAAGATATGATCGAGCTGGCCGATGAGAACGATATGCTGATCATCGAAAGCCCATATTCGTTGTTCAAATGCGCCGGCCTTTTGTGGGAGGCTGGCTTAAAGGAAGTATACTGATTATGCATTTCGAATATAAGGTAGAAGGAGGGGATTTCACGCAGGCGGGCAACGCTTCGTCTCAGGTCAAGAAGACGCTCAAGCAGTTGGGGGTCGATCCGACGGTGATAAAGAGGGTGGTCGTGGCGCTCTACGAGGCGGAGGTCAACATCGTGGCCCACGCCTACCGCGGAGTGATACACGCCGATGTCGACGGGAGCGGGATCGACCTGAAACTCGTTGACGAAGGCCCAGGGATCCCCGATATCGAAAAGGCTATGACGCGCGGGTTCTCGACCGCATCGGTGGAGGTGCGCGAAATGGGTTTCGGGGCCGGAATGGGCCTGCCGAATATCAGCGAGAATGCCGACCGGTTCACGATCGAAAGTGTAGTCGGGCAGGGGACGACGCTTAATATCGGGATCAGTTTTTAATGATTAATGGTTGATAATTTTCGCTTATTGACCACTGACAACTAATCGCTATGAAAAAATACAACCGTGCACTCGACATACAGCAGGATGTGTGTATCGGGTGTTCGCACTGCATAAAGGTTTGCCCGACCGAGGCGCTGAGGGTGCGCGATGGTAAGGCGATGCTGCATGCCGATTGGTGTGTGGACTGCGGCGAGTGTTTCAGGGTGTGCCCGACGAGGGCGATCAGGGTGGCCGACGACGATTTCAGGCAGATTTTCGATTATAAATACCGCGTGCTGTTGGTGCCGTCGATGTTCTACGCGCAGTTTGAAGACCAGATACCGCGCAGTACGATCACGGGGATCATTGGCGAACTGGGGTTCGATGAGGTGTGCGCGGTGGAGCAGAGCGTCGACACGCTGATCGAGGAGGAGAACATATACGTCGCGGCGGCCGAAGAGAAACCGGTAATTTCGAGCTACTGCCCGGCTGTGACGCGACTGATACAGGTGCGTTTTCCGGCGTTGGTCGACCATGTGATGCTACTCATGCCGCCCATCGAGATCACGGCGCAGTACTATAAGAAGAAATACGCCGATATGGGCGTGTCGGAGGAAGAACTCGGCATCTTCTACCTCACGCCGTGTATCGCCAAGATCGCTGCGGTGAAGTCGCCTCTGGGGGGCTACCAGTCGCCGATCACGGGGGTGATCAACATGGACTTCTTTTATAATAAGGTCTATCTCGCCTATCGTCAGCGGATGCCGATCACCAAGTCGATCGAGGTCAACGGGGCTGTGTCGTCGAAAGGGATACTTTTCCCGGCCACGGGCGGCGAGGCGGCTAACGTGAAAGGGCATGTGCTGGCGATCGACGGGATAAACAACGTGATCGACTTCCTCGAAAGGCTGGAGAACGGCGAGATCGAGGGCGTGGATTTCCTCGAACTGCGCACCTGCGACGAGTCGTGTGCGGGCGGGATACTCTCGCTGCGCAACCGTTTTCTCGTTGCCGACAGCATGCGGCGTGTGGCCGCAGAACTGCCCGACACCCATGAGTTTGTCGACTATTACCGCGGGTGCGGATCGGGACATATGAGGATGGAGAAAGTTGAGCCGCGCTCGATGGTCAAGTACGACAAGAACATAGAGGAGGCGCTGAAAAAAATGGAGCGCGCACGGTTGTTGAAGGGCATGCTGCCAGGCATTGACTGCGGCGCATGCGGCGCACCGAGCTGCGAGGCGCTGGCCGAGGATGTGGTGAGGGAGGGCGCCGACATAAACGCATGCCTCTTCCTGCGCACGGCGTGGGAGATACGCGGCGAACTGACTATGGAGGAGAACAACACGATAATGGAACGTATCTGGGGTAAGGACCGTTTCGAAATCAAGGACGAGGAGGGAAATTGACAATTGATAATTGATAATTGAAAATGACAGTAAGAAATGTAGTTGAGAAACTCGGGCTGACCGTGTTCTGCGGCGAGGAAGGGCTCGACAGGGAAGTGACGGGAGGGTACACCTCCGACCTGCTTTCGGACGTAATGGGTTTTGCCCGCGAGGGGCAGCTCTGGATAACCCTCCAGACCCACCGCAACGTAATGGGGATCGCATCGCTCAAGGAGCTTGCGGCAATAATTCTTGTGAAGGGGTTCAAGCCCGACGACGATACCGTGGCCAGTTCGAATGACGAGGGGATTCCGGTACTCGGCTCCGACCTTCAGGCTTTCGAACTCTCGGGAAAACTATATCAGCTAATGACCAATGGTTAATGGTTAATGATCAATGGTTAATATTTTTCCGCCATTAATCATTAACCATTAACCACTATGATGAAGGCTGATTTACATATACATACGGTACTTTCGCCGTGCGGCGATCTGGAGATGACCCCTGCGGCCATCGTGCGGAGTGCGCATGCGGCTGGTGTGGGCATCGTTGGGATCACCGACCATAACTCCACGCGGCAGTGTGCCGAGTGCAGGAGGATCGGGGAGCGCGAGGGAGTTTTCGTGATGTGCGGTGCGGAGATCACGACGAAGGAGGAGGCCCACGTTCTGGCGTTCGTTGATGGCGATGAGAATGTGGCGCAGTTGCAGGCATTCCTCGACGAGAACCTGACGAAGATACCCAACAGGCCCGATTTTTTCGGCTACCAACTTGTGGTGAACGAGCAGGAAGAGGTGCTGTACGAAGAGGAGACGCTGCTGATCAGCGCGATCGGTAAGACTGTCGAGCAGGTCGAGGCTTTCGTCCACGGGCTGGGAGGGATTTTTATTCCGGCCCATATCGACAAACCGAAGGATTCGCTTACGAGCCAGCTCGGTTTCGTGCCGCCGCACCTGAATGCCGATGCCTTCGAACTATCGCCACGGTGTGATCGGGAAGCTTTCCTCGCCATGCATCCGTATTTGAAAGGCAAGCATTTCACACGGTCGTCCGACGCGCACTATCCCGAAGACCTGTGGCGTTCGACGATAGAGTTGGATGTCGAGGGCGAACCGACGTTCGAAAAGGTGAAAAGGGCGCTGGCGGCGCTTTAAATTGGAAATTGAAAATGATACGTAATATTTACTGGTTTTTTCTGTTTTTTTTCTGCGTGCCGACGGCATGCGTAGACGATGGCTGCGACCCGCCGCCGTCCATGCCGGTGGTTATTTCCGGCATCGAGGGTATCCCCGAGGGGGTGACGTTCGACAGGGTGAGGGCCGATATTTCGGGCTTCGACTGGTCGGTAATCGCTACTATCGAGGCCGAATATGTGGACGGGCAGGCGACGCTGATCATTCCCTCGCCGTTAAAGGCAAAGGAATTGGCGAAGGTCACCAGCGACTACAAGGGCGACCGCAACGCCAACCCGCCCGTGCGTCCCGATTACAGCGGGTTCTGGCCAGGAACGGCGAGCGACGACGGTGCGATGGTGGCGGGACTGGGAGACATCTTTGCATACAATGGCGAGCAAAGGGTCGGCAGGATATACCTAACCGACTGGCCCGGCTCGGGCTCACAGGTCGGCTATTCGTGGGCCGATTTCCACTATGCCGACCGGAACTATAATCTATCCGGATCGTATAACTCCTACGCCTATTCGGCATCGTTCAATAGAGGTTGGAATGTCTATGCCAATAAAAATTTGAAAAACTCCGGGAGCGGGTCCATACTCTGTACGACCGAGACAGACTGGGATGCAGCTTTCGTGTGGAGGTTCGAATCGCAAGTGTTTTAACGAGTTATGAATGATCTTTCGCTGCATATCATAGATATACTCCAGAACTCGATCGTGGCTGGTGCGACGCTCGTGACGCTCAGGGTCGATGAGGATAGGGCCGCAGACCTGATGAGAATAACCATCGGGGACAACGGTCGCGGGATGACTCCCGAGCAGGTTGCGCGGCTTAGCGACCCGTTCTTCACTTCGCGCACCACGCGCAGGGTGGGGATGGGGATCCCACTGTTCAGGCAGACTGCCGAGCAGAGTGGCGGCGGGCTGACCGTGGAGTCGGAGCCGGGGCGCGGGACACGCGTGACGGCGACGTTCGGTTGGTCAAACATCGACCGGCCGCCGCTGGGCAACCTCGCAAACAGTTTTATCCTTACCGTCACGGCGCATCCCGAGATAGATTTCGTGCTGGAGTATATATACGACGGGCGGGAGTACCGGTTCGATACTGTGGAGGTCAAAGAGGCGCTCGACGGCATGCCGATGAATAATCCGCAGATCGTGGTGATGCTGGATGAGATGGTGCGGGAGAATATTGCGGAACTTAAGAATTAACGAGGGTTTCGTTTGGATCGCTTTTCGCGTATCCGTATGTTTTTCTATTGGTGCAACGACAATAAAAAACTAATAATTTTATCCTAATCGTAATAGCACCATGTATTTTTCGAGTAGCACATCGGGGTGTAAACGAGTTTTAACCGTTCGCAAACCAGGTATGCCTAAATCTTCTTCATGGTTAATGAATTGATAGCTTTCAAAAGCCTTAGCAAATTCAACTTTGATAAAAACAGATAATCTGTCAAAAGATACAGATCGACAAAATTGTGACGATGGTGAGAAAGAAAGCGGTTTTCAATTGGAGCGGCGGGAAAGATTCCGCCCTTGCTTTGTACACGATATTGCGCTCCGGCGACTATGACGTGGTGTCGCTGCTGACTACTGTCAATGCTGAGAGCGGGCGGTCGAGTATGCACGCCATTCCCGTCTCGCTTCTGCACGAGCAGGCGCGAAGTATCGGCATTCCGCTCCACGTCGTCGAACTTGCGGCGAACGGGAGCATGGGGAATTATGAGAACGCAATGAGGCAGGCCGTAGAACACTTCAAGAGCCAAGGCGTCGGCCATTTCATCTTCGGAGATATATTCCTGCACGACGTGAGGGCCTACCGCGAAAAGCAACTGCAACCTTACGGGATAGAGGTCGTGGAGCCTTTGTGGGACCGCTCGCCGGAGGAGATAATGGATGAGTTCCTGGACTCGGGACTGCAAACAATCGTCGTCACCACTATGGCCGAACTGTTGGACGACAGTTTTATAGGACGGCACATCGACCGCTCTCTCCTCGACGATCTGCCCGAAGGGGTCGATATCTGCGGCGAGAACGGCGAGTACCACACTTTTTGTTACGACGGGCCCATATTCCTCCACCCCGTGCCGTTCACCCTCGGGCAGCCACAAAAAATAACAATCCCCGTCAAACTCGACGACGGAACGGAAAGAAATCACTCCTATTGGTTCGCGGGCCTCGACATAAAGCAATGAGAACGGAAATCGCTATATACGGGAAAGGGGGCATCGGCAAATCGACGATCTCGGCCAACCTGTCGGCGGCACTCGCACGCAGAGGCAGGAGCATCCTGCAAGTCGGGTGCGACCCCAAACACGACTCCACGAAACTGCTTCTGCACGGGGCGAATATAATGACGGTGCTCGATTACATCCGCGAGACGAGTCCCGACCGCTGCCGTTTACAGGATATCGTACACACGGGGGCTTTCGGAGTGCATTGCGTGGAGGCGGGCGGCCCGGAGCCGGGAGTGGGTTGCGCAGGGCGCGGGATCCTGACTACGTTCGAGCTTTTGGACCGCCTTGGTATAAAATCGCACCCCTACGACGCGATAGTTTACGATGTGTTGGGCGATGTGGTTTGCGGCGGTTTCGCCGTCCCCATCCGCCGTGAGTATGCCGACAAGGTCTATATCGTCACCTCGGGGGAGTTTATGTCGCTCTACGCGGCGAACAACATCCTGCGCGGGCTTAAAAATTACGATGGCGATCGGGGGCGTGCCGGGGGCGTTATCCTCAATTCCCGAGGTTTGGGCGACGAGGACGAGCGCGTGCGCCGATTCTGCGAAGCCACGGGCCTGCCGCTGCTCGAACGTTTCCCGCGAAGCGAACTTTTTTCGGACAGCGAGCGCGACGGGATGTGCCTTGTGGAGCGTTTCCCCGATTCGGACCTGGCGGCGAAATTCGAGCATCTGGCGGAGTTTATCTATACACAGGACAAATTATATTCCGCCCGACCGCTCTCCGACGAAGAGTTGGAGGAGCGGTTGTTGGGGAAACGAAACGCGCGGATACAGAGCAAAAAAAGCACTTCCGCGCAGCCTGCCCCAAACGCCCCGGCATCCGCGTCCAAACCGGCCATCTACTCCAAAAGCCTTATCTTGAACGAGCCTCTCCACGGTTGCGCATTCAGCGGGGCGATGAGCATCTGTACGCAACTCGCTGACTGCATCTGCATTGCCCACGGCCCTAACAGCTGCTCGCATATCACCTACCAGAGCCTCACCTCAGTCCCGCGCCGTTTCCTGCTCGAACGGGGCGTCGTGTTGCCGTTACAGACCTGCCCGCCCGTCGTTTCGTCCGAAATGAACGAGGGGGTGATGATATTCGGCGGGATCGAAGAGCTGCGCCGAAAGATCGCCGAGGCAAAGGCGCGAAAACCCAAGATCATCTTCATCCTGACAACCTGCCCGAGCGGTATCATCGGCGACGACATAGAGTCCGTCCGCGATATGGAGGACGGCGACACTAAGATAATCCCCATACTGACCGACGGCAATTTACAGGGCGATTACCTGCAAGGTATTCTTATGGCCTACACTGAGATCGCCCGCAGCATTATAGACCCCAATGTGGCACCGGAAGAGAACCTTGTGAACATAGTCGCCGAGAAACCCGAAACGAATGCGCGTGAGGAGAGCTTCCGCTATGTCAAGGAGATACTCGATAGGTTCGGCATCGGGGTAAACTGCCACTTCCTGTGCGAGACCTCGGGCGACGAGATCCGTGGCTTCAAACGGGCCGGGCTCAACCTGCTCGCGTGGGGCGATTACACGGGGCGTACTCTCAAAACGTTCCTCCAGGACGAGTTCGGTTCGGAGTTCCTCGACGGGGCTTTCCCCATCGGTTTCGAGGAGAGTTGCCGCTGGGTGCGCGCGCTCGGCGAACGTTTCGGCAAGGGCGAAATGGTTGCACCGATACTCTCCGAATACGAAAAGCGATACCGTGCCGAGATCGCCGCGATCAAACCCCACCTGAAAGGGAAGCGGCTGATGGCCGTCACCTACAACCACGACATCGACTGGATATTGCAGACTGCCGCCGACCTCGAAATGGAGATCGCCTTCGTAGGGATACTCAACTTTTCGCAGGACAACCTCTTTCGCACCGATTACCGCGACCGCATCGGCGAGCTGCACATAGAATACGACAACGAACGCCGGCATGCCGACATTGCGCGAATCAAGCCCGATATACTGCTGACTAACTATTCGTCGGTCGATCTCGACGGCGACCTGCTGACCGACACGATCCCGCTTTGTCCGACGGCGGGTTTTATGAGCGGAGTGCTTATGGCCGCACGTTGGAGCGAACTTTTCAAAATGAACCTCAGTGAGGGGTGGAAACAAGATGACGTTTTATTCCGAAAATATTACTCCTGACAGCCTCACGGGGGCGATTCTCGCCGTCGAGGGAATCCGCGACGCCTGTGTGGTACTCAACGGCCCCACGGGGTGCAAGTTCTACCACAGCGCCATTTCGGACAGCCAATATATCCGCAGCCTCTCGTTCGACCCGCTGGGCTACTCCGAAGGGTTCTATTTCGGGCAGTCGCGCGTGCCGTGCACCTATCTCGACGGCGACGACTACGTTTACGGGAGTGGCGACAAGCTATCGAAGATACTGCAATCGGTGATGAAAAAAGATTTCCGCCTGATCGCCATCATCAACTCCCCCGGGGCCGCGCTGATAGGCGACGACCTAGAGCGCTTTCTGGAGCAGGAGGTGCAGGGCGTGCCGTGCTTTTCTTTGGAGAACACCGGCTATTCGGGCAGCTTCGGAACAGGCTACCAGAATGCTATGATAAAGGCGCTGGAGACGATAGAGATGCGCCCGCGAAAGGTGCGTAAGCGTACAGTCAATCTCATCGGCCTGTGTATATATCAGAAATATGCCGACAACGATTACAGGGCATTGTCGCGACTGTTGGCGACCTGCGGCATAGAGGTCGTTTCCGCTCCGGGAGCGACCGACAGCGTGGAGCGGATATCGCACCTGACCGAAGCCGAGCTGAATGTCGTCATCTATCCCGAGTACGGCGCGGAAATAGCTAAAATGTTGGAAACCCACCACGGCATCCCTTACATCACGCTTGAAGAGGGCCCGCCCATCGGCTTCGACGCGACACTCGCTTTTGTGCGCCGGATATGCGAAGCGCTGGATGCCGATCCCACCCCGGCGATCGAAACAATAGAACGGGCTCGAGCGCGCGCTTATCTCTACCTCGCGCGCTTCTCATCGCTGTTGGGGCTGCCCAAGGGGGCGTTGTTCTCCGTCAAGGCCGAGGCTTCGACGGCATATACACTCACGCGGTGGCTGACCGGCTATCTGGGGATGGTCCCGGCGGCGGTCTCTATTCTGCCGGAGGCCGAAGTGTCTTTCGTGCCGAAGATAGAGGCGTTCCTCGACCGCATTGACCACTGCGAAGCGCTGCAAAACCCGATCCTCGAAACACCCGCCCACCTCGTGCTGGCCGACGGCAACACCATCGCCGGCGCAAAGCTCGCGGGACAGAAATGCTGTGGCATCGAGATCTCACTGCCCACGCTCGGCTACCTCGACATCACCGAAAAGCACCTGCTGGGAGAACAGGGTGCGTTGTTCCTGCTGGAGCAGATAATCAACGGTTTGAGGTATGTGCTAAGATAAATTTTCCTCTGTTTTTTTGTTTTTCCCGAAAACACTCCATATCTTCGCCCCTGCATTTGGTTCCCGATTCGCCGCTTGCGTGATTAGGGATTAAAAGGGAATGCCGTGGAAATCGGCAACAGTTCCCGCTGCTGTAAGTTCCTGCCTCCCCTGCGGAGGTACAACAGGTTTCAACATTCTAATGCCACTGTTCATAAGTGAACGGGAAGGCGTCGAAACCGGAACGAGTCAGAAGACCTGCCTTATGTGAGATCAATGATTTTGCAGCCTACGGAGAATAGGCGGGCAGTAAGACAACCGATGTTTCTTGCTATTTTCTTGGCATTCATCGCACGCTGTAAAATCATGTTTGTTGTTTTGGTTTTACTCACGGCGAATGATGAAACGTATCTTATTTCCCCTTTTATCTGTCGTTGCTCTTTGCGGCGTGTACGGCAATACCTTTGCCCAATCCGAACTCGACACGCTGAAGACGTACACCGTCGAGGAGGTTGTTGTAATCGGGTATCGTATAGATAAGGAGGTTATTCCTGCTCAGGTTTTGTCCGGCGAGGAATTACAGCGTCTAAGTGTGGTGTCGGTCGCCGACGCAATTCGTTATTTCTCCGGCGCACAGATCAAGGATTATGGCGGGATCGGCGGGCTAAAAACCGTCAATATCCGCTCGATGGGCACACAGCACGTCGGCGTGTTCTATGACGGCGTACAGCTCGGCAACGCCCAGAATGGCACGGTCGATCTGGGGCGTTTCTCTATGGACAATATGGAGGCGATCTCCATATACAACGGCCAGAAAAGTAATATCTTTCAGAGTGCCAAAGATTTCGCATCGGCGGGGGCGGTCTATATGACCTCGCGCCGTCCCGAGGTCGAAGAAGGCAAGCCGAATAATCTGCGGCTGGCCCTGAAAGGCGGTTCGTTCGGAACGGTCAATCCCTCGGTTTTATACGAACACCGCTTTAACGCTAAGTTGGATGCCCAACTTAGCGCCGAATATATGTACACCACGGGGCGATACAAATTTTCGTATAAAAAACTCAACGGCTACGATACGACCGAGGTACGGCGCAACGGCGATGTGTGGGCTTTGAGGGTCGAGGGCGGCTTGTTCGGGCGGCTTCCGAAGGGCGACTGGCGCACGAAGCTCTATTTCTACGACTCCGAGCGCGGTTATCCGGGAGCATCGGTGCGCGAGGAGCCGGGAAAATTCAAACACGAAGACCGGCAGTGGGACCGCAATTTCTTCGCACAAGCCTCGATGCGGCAATTCTTCGGACGTTACAACCTGATGCTTAATGCCAAGTACGCCTACGACTACCTGCATTACCTCTCCGACCCGCGCCTCGACATCACCACGATGTATGTGAACAACCACTACCGCCAGCAGGAGGCATATTTTTCGGCGGCCAACGAGGTGGGGGGTTTCGACTGGTGGCTGTTCAATCTCTCCTCCGACTTTCAATTCAATACACTCGATGCCGATCTTGTGGATTTCGTCTATCCGTCGCGCTATACATCGCTCACGGCGGCGGCGACGGCTTTGGAGTTCGAGCGGTTTAAGTTTCAGGCGAGCGTACTCTATACCTATGTCCACGACGAAACGCGGACTGGTGGCGGGGCGGCGGGCGACAAGAACTGCTGGACGCCTACGGCGGTGGCCATGTACAAACCATTCCGGAATGCAGACCTGAGCCTTCGCGCTTTCTACAAGCGCATTTTCCGCATGCCGACGCTCAACGACCTCTACTACACCTTCATCGGCAACAAATATCTCGACCCCGAATACACGACGCAGTATAATCTCGGGGCGGTTTACACCAAGAATTTCGAGCGCGGTTGGTTCCGGCATCTGGAGGTGCAGGTGGACGGCTATTTCAATCAGGTGGACGACAAAATTATCGCCATGCCGACCTCGAACCAGTTTCAGTGGACAATGATAAACCTCGGCTATGTCGAGATACGGGGTGTGGATGCCGCAGTGCAAACCGGCTTCCGGTTCGGCAAGGTCGATATAAATACACGGCTCAACTACACCTATCAGAAAGCGCAGGACTTTACAGACAAAACAAGCGAGTGGCACGGCGGCCAGATACCCTATATCCCGTGGCACAGCGGCTCGGCGATCGTCGGGGCGGCTTACAAAGGCTGGGACTTGAATTACAGCTTCATCTACACCGGCCAGCGCTACGAATCGCGTGCCAACATCCTTGAGAACTGGACGCCGCCGTGGTTTACGCATGATATGTCGCTATCGAAGGCGATCCGCCTGAAAAAAACCGAACTGCGCATCACCGCCGAGATCAACAATATTTTCAACCAGCAATACGAGGTTGTGCAGTGTTACCCGATGCCCGGAACGAATTTCAAAATTAAAATAAACTGGACGCTATGAAACATTTCCTATTATGGCTGCTTTTGCCGCTGTTCCTGCTTGCGGGTTGCAACAGGGACGAGCCGGTAATCCCTTCGACCCCGCAGCAGGTTATCTATCCCGACCCCGAGGTGGGTGATATCAAAGGCTTTTTCCTGCTCAACGAGGGAAATATGGGCAGCAACAAATCGACACTCGACTATTTCGACTATGAGACGGGCATTTACACACGCAACATCTTTGCCGAGCGCAACCCCGGCGTAGTGAAGGAGTTGGGCGACGTGGGCAACGATATTCAGATACACGGCGAGCGGCTCTATGCCGTCATCAACTGCTCGCATTTTATCGAAGTAATGGATGTGAACACTGCCAAGCATATCGGCATTGTCTCCATCCCCAACTGCCGCTATATCGTTTTCAAGGGCAAGTACGCTTATGTCAGCTCCTATGCGGGGCCGGTGCAGATCGACCCCAATGCGCGGCTGGGCTATGTGGCGAAGGTCGATATCGAAACTTTGCAGGTGGTCGGCGAGTGCGCCGTGGGCTACCAGCCCGAAGAGATGGTGATTGCCGGGGATAAACTCTATGTCGCCAACAGCGGCGGCTACCGCGTGCCTAACTACGACCGCACGGTGTCGGTCATAGACCTGAACACTTTCACGGTGAAAAAAACGATAGACGTCGCCATAAACCTGCACCGCCTCGAACTCGACCGCTACGGCAATATCTGGGTCTCCTCGCGCGGGGATTACTACGATGTTCCGTCCAAGACATTCGTTATCGACAGCCGCACGGACGAGGTGACGCACAGCTTCGACCTACCCAACAGCAATATGGCCCGCAGCGGCGACTCGCTCTATGTTTACAGTACCGAGTGGAGCTACATCACCAACGACTGGACGATCACCTACGCCATCGTCGATACCGAAACCAAAGAGATCGTTACCCGCAATTACATAACTGACGGTACAGAGAAGAATATAAAGACACCTTACGGCACGGCTGTAAACCCCGAAACTAAGGAGATCTTCGTAACCGACGCAACGGATTACGTTACTCCCGGATACCTCCACAGCTATTCGCCGGAGGGTATTCGCAAATGGTCGGTCACCACGGGCGACATTCCCGCCCATATCGTATTTACGACCCGAAAACTTCAACCATTAAATAATTAAACGTATGAGAAAAATTTTAGCATTGCTGGCACTGACCGCCGCTGTCGTGTCGTGCCACAAGGGAGTGGACAATCCTCCCGGCCCCACACAGAAACGTGTGACGATCTCTCCCACCATCACCCTTGCAACGAGTTCTACACTCAGTACCCGTGCGACCGAACTCTCTTTCGAGCAGGGGGACCGGATCGGGGTGACTATTATCAAGGAAGACCAGGCGATTCACGCCGATAATGCCATGATGACCTACACGGACGGTGTTTTCGCCGGAAATGTCGATTGGTACGAAGGGACGGCCGCCTCGAATATGACAGCCTACTATCCTTATTCGAGCGCCGGTATGCCTGCGTCGTTCTCCGTTGGAACAGACCAGCGCACCGGATACGGCAAATCCGACCTGATGGGTGCCGTCAAAGGCGATGCCACTCCTTCCGGCGATGCCGTCGGTATGACTTTCTACCATTTGCTGTCGAAGATACTCGTCAACGTAGTGCAGACCGACGAGAATATAACTTCGGTAGTTCTTCAAAATTCGATACCCACGGCGACTGTCGATCTGGAAAACCTTTCCGCTACGGCAGACCCGGCGGCGCAGACGGCGGATATTACGGCGCAGACCGTGACGGCCAATGCTGTTTACCGCGCCGTGATCGTACCCCAGACCGTGGCTTTGTCCATAGCCGTAACCTCGGCAGGGGGCAGTACCTATACGCACAAATTGGCGTCCGCAGCGCTTAAAGGCGGAGGGCAATATGCCGTTAACATCAAGATCGCCGACGGCAAACTCAAAGTAACCATGAACGGCGAGATAGATAATTGGACGAATGGAGACGAAATAGAAAACGAAATAGACCCCAACCCCGACGGAGCTACCGCTTACATCACGAAGGTACTCGACTTTATGCCTGCCGTGGGACAGTTCACCAACGCATTGCCTGCTTATCAAACAGGCGACACTCAGGAGACAATGAACCAAAAGGTACTCTCCGCCATAGGCAACAACGCAAGGGGGATGATCTCGCTGGGCGGCTTCGGCGGCTATGTGACGGTCGGGTTCGACCATACGATCGCTAACGTACCCGGCAAGCGCGATTTCCGTGTCATTGCCAACGCTTTCTTTGCCGATGCCAACCCCAACCCCGATGCACCGTTGGGCGGCAGTTGCGAGCCAGGTGTGATCGTGGTATCCTACGATGCCAATAAGAACGGCGTGGCCGACGACCCGTGGTACGAGATCGCAGGAAGCGCCCACGAAGACCCGTCGCAGGAACTGTGGTATCAGATGGCTGTGAACAACGGCAACAACGTGAGCCTCTACCGCAATTACAGCATCACCTACCACCGTCCCGAGTCGGAGCCCGCACGCGAGGATTGGGATACCTATATCCGCTGGGAGGACAACAAGGGGAATTCGGGCTACAAGGTAAAAAACCAATTTCATACGCAGCCATATTTCCCTCAATGGGCGGGCAACAGCCTGACACTTAGCGGCACCTGTCTGCCGCAGAACGGCATCGACGAGAGCGGCGCGGGCAACTACTATGTGCTCTACAAATTCCGTTACGGCTATGCCGACAACGATCCGAACAACAGCGACGACGCTGCCATCGACATCGACTGGGCCGTGGATGCCGCCGGAGAGAAAGTGCATCTGCCCGGAGTCGATTTTATTAAGATATATACCGGTGTGAATCAGGAAAACGGCTGGCTGGGCGAATGCTCGACCGAACTCACCGGCATCGAAGACCTGCACGTCCTCGGCGTAAACATAGCCACACGTCAATAATTACTAACTAAAACAATAATGAAAAGAATTTTCTTAACGCTCGTCGGGGCAGCAGCTATCCTAACGGCCTGTAACACGGAGACGGACGAGCCCATAGTGCCCGCCGCAAACAAAGTCACTATCTCTCCGAGCATTACGCTCACGCGCGCCACGGAGATGAACTTCGAGGAGGGCGACCGGATCGGCCTTACGATAATCAGGGCCGACGAAAGCCTTCACGCTGAAAATGCCCTTTTGACCCACGACGGTAACGTATTCGCCGGCAATACGAACTGGTACACCGAAACCAACGAAGAGTCCCATTTGGTTGCCTATTATCCTTACGACGAGTCAGGCGCACCGACCACGTTCACGGTCGCACTCGACCAGAGCGGCGAAGGGTTCGGCCTGTCCGACTTGTTGGGTGTCAGCAAGCCTAATGTGGCGCCTTCCGCCTCGTCGATCGATATGACGTTCAAACACCTGCTCACCAAGATCAATATCAACGTGACCAACGAATCGAATGCCGATGTCGTCTCCATCGCTCTTCAGGGCTCGATCCCGACTGCCGATGTCGATCTGAAAGCCCGCACGGTGGAAGCCGATGGTGCCGCCGCACAGGCAAACATCACGGCCCAGCAGGTAACAAAGAACGTGCTTTACCGCGCGATCGTCGTCCCTCAGCAGGTCGCCTTCACCGTAGTCGTAACGACCTCGAACGGCAAAACACTGTCGCAGCCTTTGGCGACGGCCACCCTCAGGCAGGGAGCGCAGTACAATGTCGATGTCGCAATATCGGCGGCTACCGAACTGAAAGCCACGATCAGCGGCGAGATATTCGGCTGGACAGACGAGGGCGTGCTCGGCCAGGAGGAAGAGGAACAACCCGGCGAAACTCTCTACACCATCACTTTCGAAGGAGATTATTGGGAACCTCTCGTGGCGGCAAACTACAATGGAGCGACATATACCAATCAGGTACACGGCAATTACTCCTATCCGCTGTGGGTCGATGCGACAACGCAACTGACAACCGACTTCCCCACATACTTCAACGACGACCGCAGCAACAGCATCGGATTCGACTATCCGTGGATACTATCATCGTATAATTCGAGCGATCTGGCGGCATTCGGCGACTACCTGCACGACTTGTATGTCTATAACCCCGACAATGCGGACGCGACGACCGGCGGCGGCAGGAACGGCTCGAACAATTTCCTCGTGGCTTTCGGCTATATGGAAAACGGCCCGTTCAGCCTCGGCGATTACCGTCCCGTATTCAAATTCGCCGACGGAAAGGCGCGGGTGATAAAAAGCCTTTACCTCAACTCTACCAACTACTTCCTCAATGTGACCGCCAACGGTAACGACCTGTCGCCTGCATTGGCCCCCGGAGAAGAGGTAACGTACTACGCAACGGGCTATGACGCCGACGGCAACGAATTGGGAACGCTAACGATGATCTATGCCTCTTATGAGCACGTTGTCACAGAGTGGACCGAATGGGACCTTTCCGCATTGGGGCCGGTCGCAGCGCTGAAACTCAACCAGCTCGGAGGAACCGATAATGGTTACGGCTACTCACTGCCTGCCTATTACGCGATCGACGATATTACAGTCGTACTTGAATAACCTTAATGGCAATAAAAACAAACCGATGAAAAGAATTTTATTAATGCTGATCGGGGCAACAGCTCTCCTGACGGCTTGCAGCAAAGAGACGGAACCTGTCGTACCTTCCGCAAACAAAATAACCATTTCGCCATCCATATCCACCCGTGCAACCAAACTCTCGTTCGAGCAGGGAGATAAGATCGGCGTAACGATTATCCGGTCCGACGAAAGCCCCCACGCCGAAAACGCCCTGCTGACCCACGACGGCAACGTGTTTGCCGGCAATATCAACTGGTAATTGAATCCTTAAAACAGGGCGGCGGCCTCTTAATTCGCGGGAACCATTGCCAAAATCCCTATCGAGTGTCACAGCCCTGTTTCTTTAATACTTAAAAGATGCAAAAACTTAATCTGCGCTTCGGCGCTATGGTCTTGGTGATCGTGCTGGCCTGTATCAGCCGATTCATACCACATCCGCCCAACTTCGCCCCGATAGGAGCGGTGGCATTGTTCGGGGCGGCGTACTTCTCGAAACGATGGATCGCCTATCTGATCCCCGTCGTTACTTTCTACCTTAGCGACCTGTTCCTTAATAATGTCGTTTACGGGGAGTATTTCGACGGTTTTGTGTGGTTCCATCAGGGAGTGTATTGGACTTACATCTCGATGTTGCTAATCGTTCTTGTGGGAACACTGATATTGAAAAAAGTTTCGGTAACGAGGCTCGTCTCGGCATCTCTGACCGCCTCTGTTCTGTTTTTCGTGGTGTCGAACTTCGGTGTCTGGTTTTCGACCGAGATGTATCCCAAAGATATGACCGGCCTTATGACCTGCTATACCGCCGGCATCCCGTTTTTCAAAAACACTCTCTTGGGCGACTTCGTATATTGCGGCGTGATGTTCGGAGCATTCGAACTTGCCCAAAGATACGTTCCCGCACTGAGACTGCAACAGGCGTGATGTGAAACTCTTGATACAATCACATTGTGATGCTCGTCTTCGACCAGGAGGGTATTTGAAAATCTTCTCCGAGGGGAAAGCCCGGATAAAAAGAGGCCGTCTCGTTTTGATGTGCCCCCCAAAGTTTGGACGGATTAATGATTAGATGACATGAGTTCGGTACTGCACCGGACTCATGTTGTTTAATGCGCTCTTTATGCGC
>QMCD01001122.1_pt1 | contig 17004 bp, 6 predicted proteins | sample 1821841 | NCBI WGS metagenome assembly QMCD01 (sample SAMN01991225, study PRJNA193472) | Termite gut metagenome, whole genome shotgun sequencing project. | isolation source: worker | host: Macrotermes natalensis | reverse complement strand
CCGTTCGACGTCTCCAAACGTTTTCTTCCGCTGTGTCAACTGTTGATCGAGATGCACCGGCAAGGAATCGTGCATCGCAGCATCAAGCCGGAAAATATTTTTCTCGGGCCGGATTCGACTATCCTGGTCGATGCCGATGTGGGACATTTTCACGATCCGGCGGTTTGTCCCGGTATGGTTGAGTCGGGAGTTTTCAACCCATCCCCTTTCCTTGCGCCGGAACAGCGGGCCGTTTCCGAATTGGTCGGTCCAGCGGCGGATATTTGGAGTTTGGCCGCCTGCATCGCCTATGTTGTTTCGAAGCAGGAACCGGATGCCTTGGCTGTGGACAAACTACCCGTCGAATTACGGGATGTTCTTCTCAAAGCCTTGAACGAGTCGCCAGGGGCCCGTTTTCCTTCCGTCGAGGCGTTTCAGGATGAAATGGTCAAAATAGGGAAGGCGACGCGACCGACTCTTTTCGGCAATGAACAGGAAAACCAAAACGTCCCTTCCCCCGTTCCGTCAACCTCCGGTTCGACGGTTCCTGCCGACACATCCACTTCGGGCACATCAACATCGGGCACATCAACATCGGAGGCATCGGCATCGCCAATGAAGGGTCCCGTTTCCGTCGCGACACCTTTCGGGATCGTTCCGTCCGGTGAAAAATGTCCGCATTGTCATTCCCCGGTTGTCCCCGCGGGGCGCATGTGCCCGAAATGTAATCGGCCTTATGAGGAACCGTGCCTGAGTTGCAACACGTCCAATCCGTTTTGGGCCAAACAGTGCCGGAATTGTTCGGCCGACTTGGCGGCCGCGAAACAGAAAACGGGAGTCGCCCTCAAGCTGCAACAGCAATACGTGATGAAATTGCGCGAAACCTATGGGCACGACAAGGCGTTGCCGATCCTGAAAGCGATCTCGTTGGTTTCCCATCCTGATTTCGTCCCGCAGCGCGATTGGGCCAAAATGATGATCCCGATCGTCCAAAAAGAGCGACGCGACATCCGCACGTACGTCGAGAGCGTCCGTTCGCAGGCCCGGACGACGTTCGACGCCCAAAAATACGATCTCGTCCGGAAAATCGTCGAGCAGGTTCCCCAGCCGTTGGTCGACGAGGATTTGCGGAAAATGTATGTCGAAGCCGGGGATTGCATCACGGAAGTCGATTCCCTGATCCGTGAAATCCGCAATGCGATCGCGACAAAGCAGTACAGCACGCTCCTTTCCTGCGTCCAGCGTTATCTGGAGCTCAAGTCGAACGATCCCGAAGCGCGAAGCCTCCAGGAAAAGATCGAAAAACTGACGACGGTCACGACGCCCATCGGCATGAAGTTGCGTCGCATTCCCAACGGCAAGTTCTACATGGGATCCCATGAATCGGATGAATTTATCCGCAATAACGAACGTCCCCAGCATCGCGTCAGTATCGCGAAGACGTTTCTCATCGGCGTTTATCCGGTGACGCAGGCGGAGTTTTTTTCCGTTTGCGAGTACAATCCGAGTATCTCGACCGATCAACCCCGGTGTCCGGTGGACAATGTGACCTGGTACGGAGCCGTCGAATTCTGCAACCGGCTCAGCGAACGCGAAGGTTTTCCGCCGTACTACACGCTGGCGGATATCAAACGCCGTTCCAGTGGAATGATTGAGCGGGCGGAGGTTTCGATTGCCGGTGGCGACGGGTATCGGTTGCCCACGGAGGCGGAGTGGGAATACTCCTGCCGTGCCGGCAGCATTACGCCCTGGTGTTTCGGCGATCTGGTCATGGAAGTCGGCCAATACGCCTGGTATTTCGACAATGCCCAGCAGGAAACGCATCCGGTCGGTTTGAAGAAACCGAATTCCTGGGGATTGTACGACTTGCACGGCAACGTCATGGAATGGTGCTATGACTATTTCGACGAGTTTTACTACCAACATTCCACCGATGAAGAGGATCCGCAGGGGCCCGAGGCGGGATCGACCCGAGTGATTCGGGGAGGGGCATGGCAATTCGGGGCGGAAGCGACGCGAAGTCCTTACCGGAACAGCTATAATCCGGAACAGTCTTCTTCCGTCATCGGCTTTCGGGTCGTCCGGGCCGCTCCCGAGGGAGGATTATAAACCGGGCCCGGTTTTCGTGACGAGAGGATGCGGTAAAGAGATTCGGCAAAAGGGTTTGTGTATTATCACTGTTCTTCCCATCCTGTGCAAAGCGGTTGTAGGGGTAATTCCGTTTCTGCATAAAAGGACATTTCTGTTGATTGTTCCTTATTTTTCTTAATGAATGTGCTCTTAACGTTCGATGTATGGGAGTAATGCATAAGAGTGTTATGCACGCTCGCTTGGATTGTCCGAACGGGTGATATGCGCAAAATGGGGTAAAGACGCTTGAGGATCGTAAGCGTTTGGGACGGAAATAACCCTTGGCGTGGTCCCCGGTCGGAGCCGTTTTTTGTCGGTTGTTCGTTTAGCCGGTGCATGACGGATGCCCGTGCTGCGGCGGAAAAACAACGGCTCTAAAATTCGGGTCGGGTCGCGGAAACACTCGTGTATTGATTTGCCCTTGACGCCCTAGACAACGTCGGATCGGAAGCGGATACAAGGAGGTATCCCTTCGACATGTCCAAAAAGCTGTGTGTCTCGAAAGGAGTACTGTGTTGGAACCGAAAGCGAAAATCAAATCAGGGTTGTTGGCGGTCGCGCTGGGAGTGTCGGCAACGTTTTCCTGGACCGGTGGTTTACTCCCCCTCGGCGAATGCACGGCAAGAGCTCAGGGTGCTCCTTCCGCGACGGTTCAACCGGCCGTTCCGACTTCTCCGGCGGATGTACGAGCGGCTGCGGATCGCAAACTGACGGAAGCCCGCAAGGCGATCGCCGCCAAGGATATCGCCTGGGCGGAACGGCTGTTGGGTGAGGCCGTCGCGATGAAGGTGACCTACGAGGATGGCGACGACCGGCCCGAATTTGTCGAAGCCCTGCTCCAGCAATACCGTACACTTGCGCAGACTTACCAGAAGGATGGCAATACCGAGGCGTTCCGGCGCGCCTACGCCCTCTATCTCCTTGAGCAGGCCGATTGTTTCCACCGCAAAGGACTGTTGGAAACAGCGGAATTGTTGACCAAAGACGCCGCGAAACAAGGCGTTCTTTTCAATGAAACCGATCGGACCCGCGGGCGGGAACCGCAGGTGATGCTCAAAAGGATCGAGGACGCCCGCCTGGCCCGTCAGGCCGTGAAGGCGAATACGGCAAGGGAGAGTGGAACGGCGGCGGAAAATGCGTCGTGGGACCAATTGTCGTTGGCTTCCCGTCAGGAGCTGCAAACATCGTTACGTTCGCTGGAGCAGGCTCGGCAACTAATCAACTCCGGCGCTCCCGGTTCGCTCGACCAGGCGGAACGCCTTGTTCGGAGCGCCGTCGTACCGAGTATCAACGAATCGTTTTATCCGCGGGGAAGCGACGTTCCGAGCAGGATGCTCGCCGAAATCGCCGCCCGGCGGCAGGGAATGCCGGTTGCGCCGAATGTCCCGGTTCCGGCCGTCGGACTCCAAGCCGGACCGCAAACCGTCCTCGACCATCCGACGCAGCAGGCGACCAGTGCGGTTTACAATCAGGGTATGGATCAGACCCAGTTGGTGCAGGTTCGCAGTGAAATCGGACCGAATGCCCCGAACGGCCCGATTATTGCCACACCGAATGTCCAATTCGGGCAGCCGTCGATGGGACCCGCGATGCAGCCGACCGCCCCGTTGAACATCCCGCAGCAACCGCAGATGGCCCCGCAAGTTAATCCGCAGCAACAGTTTATCGATCATGCGGCAAGGAATCAGCAGGTTCTCGCCCAACAGATCGCCAATGAAATTTTGCATCAGCTTTCCGACGCCGACAAGGCGACGCGACGTAGCGACCCGGAAACGGCGATGCAGATTCTCGAACAGGCACGGAACCGTGTCGAGGAGGCGCAGCTCGACCCGCAAACCAAGGTCGTCTGGCTCCGCAACATCGACAATGCCATCGGAAACACGGCCCGATACATGCAGCGGAACGCTTCCCGCATCGAACAGGAACAAATCAACACCCAGGTCCGCGAAGCCCACCAGGCGGAAATCGACGAGCAAATCGCCATCGAAAAGCAACTGAAAACATACGTCGAAGAAACGAACAGGCTTATCGACGCCCACCGGTACGAAGAGGCCGTGAACATGGCCAAGAAGGCCCAGCAATTCGCGCCGGACCACCCGACGACGAATCTTTTGCTCGTCAGCACGCACCTGCACGCGAACGTCATGATCAGCAAGCAGATCCAGGCGGACAAGGAGGAACAGGTCGTCAAAACGCTCACGGGCGTCGACCGTTCTTCGATTCCGTATGCGTTCGATGACACCATGATCCATTACGATTCCAAGGTTTTCGGCAAAGCCAAAGGCCGGGCCGGGATCGACGATCTGCTCAATATCAATCGGACGGAAAGCGAACAGGAAATCCTGCGAAAATTGGAAATGCCGGTTTCGCTCAACATCGACCGGCCCATGTCGCTCTCACACCTGTTCGAATTCCTGGAAAGCCAGACGGATGTTCCTTTTTTGCTCGATATTCCCGCGATGCGCGAAGTCGACATCCTGCCGGAAACGATCGTTCCGATCCAGCTGAACAGGGAAGTCAAACTGAAGAGCGCGTTGAACATTATCTTGCAACGGACGCAGCTTGCCTACGTGGTCGAGGATGAGGTCCTCAAAATCACCAGCACCAAAGCGGCCCGGGGGAAAATGTACAAGAAAATTTATTACGTCGGCGACCTGATCCAGAGAATCCCGAATTTCACGGGCGAGAATCCGCACGGTTTGAAGGAATCCTACCGGGACGGGATGGACATCGCCTCGAACAGCGTCGGTGTCGGCCGGCGCAGCCTCAGTGGCGGTAACAGTGGCCTCGGTAACAGCGCGATGTACGCGAAGGCCGATTGGCAGCAGCCGCAAGAAGCGTTGGCCGGGGCGGCTTCGATGAACGACAATATTCTCGCCCAGCGGGGAATGAACGTTCCTTTCGGGGCGGGGGCGAGCCAAATGGGGGACGCCATGAACGGTTACGGGACCGGTCCCTTGGGGTACGGACAGGGAGCCGGTCTCCCGGCGGCTCCGGGCGGCGGCCAACAGGCGGATTTCGGGCAGTTGATCGACTTGATCACCACCGTCGTTTCACCCGAATCATGGGGGGAGGAAGGGGCCGACCTGATGGAGTATCGCGGCAATATGAGCCTGATCATCCGTCAAACGGAAGAGGTTCACGCCGAAATCGTCGACCTGCTCCAGCAGTTGCGAAAACTCAACGACCTCCAGGTGACGGTCGAGGTTCGCTACATCACGCTTTCGGACAGTTTCTTCGAACGGATCGGCGTTTCTTTCCAGGCCGCATTCGCAAACTCCTCGGGAGCGAGTCGGATGGGCAACAACAACATCTACACGAACAACAATAACAATAACGACAATAATAACAACAATAACAATAATAATAACAACAATAACAACAATAATAACAACAACAATAATAACAATAACAACAACAGCTCGCCCACGCGAGGCAACAACAATATCGTCGGTTTGACGAGCGATCAGTTGTATTCCTTCACGTCGGATTACAGCGTCACCATGTCGCAAAACAATTTCGGGCCGAGCATTCCGCAATTCGGCGGTTTTTCACCGGGAGCCGGTCTCCAGATGGGCTTTGCCATCCTCAGCGATATCGAAGCGTACTTCTTCCTCAACGCGGCGGAAGGCGACAGTCGGAGTAACGTTCTCCAGGCCCCCAAGGTCACGATTTTCAATGGTCAACAGGCTTCGATCATGGACGCCTCGCAAACGCCGTTCGTCACGAGCGTGATCCCGGTCGTCGGCGACTTTGCCGCCGCGTACCAGCCCGTGATCGTCATCCTCAACGAAGGAAACGCGATGACGATCCAGGGCGTCGTTTCAAGCAACCGCCAATTCGTCCGGCTGACGGTCAACCCGACCTTCAGCAAAATTACCAAGGTTTCGACCTTCAAGTTCGTCGGCGACGACGAGTACGAATCGAGCACCGAAACCTCCAAACTCGGGGCCGACGATCTGGTCGCTTCGACCGACGAGAAAACGGACAAGACCTCGACCCGGTCCACTTCCAGCGGTGTGACGATCCAGTTGCCGATCATCACGACCTTGCAGGTCCAGACGACGGTGAGCGTTCCGGACGGCGGCACGGTGCTCCTCGGCGGAATCAAGCGTCTTTCCGAAGGACGCAACGAATACGGGACGCCGTTCCTCGACAAGATTCCGTACATCAACCGTCTCTTCATGAACTCCTCGATCGGCCGTGACACCTCCAGCATTGTCATGATGGTGACGCCGCGGATCATCATCCAGGAGGAAGAGGAAGAGGCGCTGACCGGAGCCAAAACGGGCTACTGAGACGGGCGGCAGGCGGCCCGTCTGACGGGATATTGTCCGACGGGATTGTTCCCTTGCGTTCGATTTTCAGTCTGAAGGTCGATGAGAAAGACTCGAAGCGGAGCCGCGTCGATGCCGGTTCCGCTTCTTTTTTTCGCGCCGGCAGGAACAAACCGGCATCTCTCATCCCGTGTTGTCGTCGAACGTCAATGGTCGGGGTCGGTTTTTCAGTCCGTCCAGGTAGGCGTCGATGAGTTCAAGACAATCCTTGACGTCGAGCGTGTCGGTCACGGTCAGGTTCAACACGAAGGATTCCAACTGACCGAAAAGATGGGCCGCGGCTATTTCCGAGTGGGGAACGTTCATTTCGCGCGCGTCGGTCGCTTCTCTCAAAAGACGGCTGAGCAGGTGTTTCATGCCGCCGGTATGCCTTCGGACACGTCGCCGGACATCCGCGCCGGCGTGTTTCTGGGTCAGGATGTAATCGAGTACCACGGTCAGGAAAATCCGGTTTTCCGATAGCATCCGTGTCGTGATGTGCATGATCCGGCTGATCTTCTCGGAGGGGGACCAGTCACGGCGTTCGAGTACCTTTTCAATCATCGTCGTCAGTTTGCCGGTCGAAAGTTTGATCGCGAACGTGAAGATTTCGTCCTTGCTTTTGAAGTATTTGTAGATCGACGTCCGTGAGATGCCGCAACGGTCCGCGATTTTTTGATACGTGACTCCCCCGAAACCTTCCGCGGCGAAAAGTTCGAACCCGCGTTCCAGGATCGTCGTTTGACGCTGTTGATGATCGACGATTATGGTCATATTTTTGATAAATGATGATTGAAAGAATCTCCGCGCACACCGCATCGCCCGATCGAAATGGCACGGCCGAAGATACTGAAAACGCGGTGAAATTGGTTGTTTGGTGAAGGCTGCTTGTCGCACTCACTCGCCATAAGATATTTGTAAATATATTGTTGCACGTTCCGTTCGAGCGACAAGCGATTGTTCGCGGGAACAATTTCAGGCCGTCTGCGGTATAACACGCCGGAATAACGGTCCTCCGGTTGTGGGAAGTGGGAAGTAAGGGTAGAATGCACGGACCGGAAGTTTTTTGCGGCATAAGAAGGTTATCCATTGTATCACAGGAAAACGCTTCTTCATACGCCCGCCCTTTGCCGCCGGGTCCGTTTTCCGCTTGCCGGCCGTTTCTCTCCCTTTTGTGAATCTGATTTTCCGATGCCGATCGAACCGCAAACGCCAACACCCGCACAACCGCAACCGCACACACCCACCCGAACGCAATCGCCGACGGGGGAGCCTCGTTCCCTTTGGAATCGCGGGTTCGTCGCGCTTCTCATCACGCAATTTCTGGTGACGTTCAACGACAACCTTTACCGTTGGCTGATCGTCCCGATCGGGATCAATTGCGTCGGCTGGAACCAGGACGGTTGGGATGATGTCATCCGCTCGCTCGGCGGGGTGACGCTCCTGTTGCCATTCCTGGTTTTCGCCTCGACGGCAGGTTATTGCACCGACCGCTTCAGCAAGCGATCGGTCATCATTTGCGTCAAGATTCTCGAAATCATCGCCGTCCTGATCGGCATCGGGGCGATTCTTTCGCAGCATGTCGGCGGGATGTTGCTCGTTCTGGCCTTTCTCGGGATCCAAGGGGCTTTTTTCAGCCCGTGTAAATACGGCAGCTTGCCGGAACTCGTTCCGCACGAGAAGTTGACCGGCGCCAACGGGGTGATCGCGCTGACGACGATGATGGCCGCGATTTTCGGGGCGTCGTTGGGGGGGCTCCTGTTCGACTTGACGACCAGATTTGAATTTCCCGTCGATCCGGCGACTGGAATCATCGGGACGAAAGCAATCGTCGGGACAGGTGGCACGGTCAATTCCTGGATGTGGATCACGGCCCTGCTGACGATTGCCGTCGGCGGTTTCCTCTCCAGCCTTTTCATCACGAAAATCAAGGCGAGCGATCCGGACGCGAAATTTCCGTGGAATCCCGTTTCGCAGACATGGAAAGACATTCTCGCCCTCTACAAATTGAAACCGCTTTTCATCGCCGCGCTGGGAAGCGCGTTTTTCTGGGGGCTCGGCGCCTTGGCCCAGATCAATATCGACAAGTACGGCGAAACCATCCTGCGTATTTCACAGACACACACAATGCTGCTCCTGGCGGTTCTCTCACTCGGGATCGGGATCGGCTCGGTTTTGGCCGGGTATTGGTCGAAACACCGGATCGAACTCGGGCTCGTCCCGGTCGGTGCGTTTGGAATCGCCGTCGCCGCCGTGTTTCTCGGTTGTACGCCGGTCAGCAGTACCGTCAGCCGGAGTGTGACGATCCTGATTCCGGAATTTCCATTTATCGCCCCGGGGTATCTTTACGCCGCACTGGCACTGGGTTTCCTCGGCATTTGCGCGGGCATCTACGATATCCCCATGGCCGCGTTCCTCCAGGACCAGGCTCCGGCCGAAAATCGCGGCCGGATTCTCGCCGCCGTCAATTTCTTTTCCTTTTCCTTCATGCTTTTCTTTTCCGGCGGCCTCTTTCCCGTGTTGGCCCTGAAGGAATTGGCATTCCGGTTCCATCCGGCGCAATGGTTCGGGGAGGGAAGCGGGTCCGGGGAGGGAATCGCGATTCCGCCCGTCGAACTCGTGGTCCCGGGGTTTAACCTTTCCAGCAACGGCGTTTGGATGGTTTCGGCCGTGCTCGTACTGCTCGTTTTCCTGATGCTCACGATCCATTTCCTGCCGCAATTGATCGGCCTGGTCGCCAACCTGATTTTCATCCTGTTTTACCGTCGCCGGGTCGTCGGGCTTGAAAACGTACCCAAGGAAGGACCGATCCTCTTCGTCGGAAACCATGTCAGCTACCTCGACGGATTCATGCTCTACACCGCTTTGGCGAGGGAGCCGCGGTTTTTCGCCCATGCCGATTACGTCCGGCATCCGCTCGTCAGTTACCTTGCCGATCGCGTCCGGGTCATCCGCGTCCTTCCGGGAAAAAAGGTCGTCGAATCGCTCAAAGAAGCCCGCAAAACACTCAGGGAAGGCGGTTCGCTGGTCATTTTCGCCGAGGGCGGAATCACCCGGACCGGGGCAATCAGGCATTTCGAGCCCGGTTTTCTCGCCTTTCTCAAAGGAAACGAAAACGTCCCGATCGTTCCGTTTTATATCGGCGGTCTTTTCGGGAGCATGTTCAGCTATGCTCATGGCGGTCACATGACCCTTCGCCCGCGCCATCTCACGGAAAGCGTTGTCATGGCCTTCGGTAAGCCGATCCGTGGACCGATCCGCGACCCGCAACAGGTCCAGCAGGTCGTCGAGGAACTCGGCGTCGACACGATGCGCGAATACAACCGCAAACCGCTGCCGATTCCGCAACGGATCATGATCCGGCGCTGCAAGCAAAAAGGCCGGGGATTGATCCTCGCCGATTCGCTCGGCATCACGTTGAGCGGATACAAATACTTGGCCGGCGCGTTGGTGGCCCGGCATCTGCTCCGGGAAAACGTACTCGGACCGGAGGACCGGAACGTCGGCACGCTCGTCCCGATGTCGGTCGGCGGAATGATTACGAATGCCGCGCTGGCCCTCGACGGTCGGGCCGTCGTGAATTTGAATATGACCTTCGGGGCCGATACGCTCAATTATTGTATCGGGAAGGCGGATATTTCCCATGTGCTCACGAGCCGGCGCATTCTGGAGCGTTTTCCCGATTTGAAACTCAACGCCAGAGTCGTCTGCATGGAGGATCTCCTCCCGAAAGCCCCGAAATTACAGCGTCTCCTGACCTATTTGCGGGTGATTTTGACACCTTCCTGGATTCTCGAACGTCAGATCGGTCTCCATCGCATCAAAAAAGAGGATGATTTGGCGATCATTTTCACTTCCGGCTCGACCGGGCGGCCGAAAGGCGTCCAATTGACCCACGAAAATGTCGGCGAATGTGCCCGGGCGTTTTTCGATACGGTCGGGATCAAGCCGCACGAAAAAATGCTCGGCATCCTCCCGTTTTTCCATGCCTTCGGGTATGTCGGCAATTTCTGGATGGTCGGCCTCAGCGGTTGTGCGGGCATCCTCCATTACAATCCGCTTGAGGCGAAAACGATCGGCGAACTGGCGAAAAAATACAAGTGCGATTTCATCCCGTGTACGCCGACTTTCCTCCGAAATTACCTGCGCCGTCCCAAGGAGGATTTCGCGAACGTCGAAACGGTGCTTACCGGCGCGGAAAAGCTGCCAATCGATTTGATCGAAGCCTGGGAAGCGAAGTTCGGACATCGACCGAGCGAAGGTTATGGAACGACGGAACTTTCGCCCTGTGCGGCCGTCAACCTGCCGCTTGATCGTCAACGGGGTACATACCATCCTTATTTACGCGACGGCTCAATCGGGCAGCCGCTCCCGAATATCGCGATGAAGGTCGTCGACATCGAGACCGGCGCCGATTTGCCCACGGACGGAATCGGCATGATTGTCGTCAAGGGCCCGATTGTCATGAAGGGGTATTACAAGGACCCGGAGAAAACCGCCGAGGTTATCAGGGACGGCTGGTATTGGACCGGGGACGTCGGCCGTCGCGACGCACAGGGATTCGTGATCATTACCGGCCGGCAAAGTCGGATTTCCAAAATCGGCGGCGAGATGATTCCGCATGTGATGATCGAGGAGAAGATAGGGCGAATCGTCGCCGCATCCGCCCGGGACGGGGACGCCGTCGCCGAACCTGTCGCCGAGTCCGTCGCGGTGGCCGTCACCGCGTTGCCCGATCCGGTGAAAGGGGAACGGATTGTCGTCCTGCATCGCAAATTGCCGATTGCTCCCGCCGATATCCGCGCCGCCATGTTGGCGGAAGGTTTTCCGCACCTGTGGATACCTGGCGCGAACGCTTTTCGGGAAGTCGAAGCGATTCCTTTGTTGGGAACCGGCAAGCTCGATTTGCAGGGCGTCAAAAACCTGGCCGTGCGTTTATTTGCCGACGGACAATGAAGCGTGGGCAGGGAAACGGACAAATGAAAACCGCCTCGCTGCCTGAATATACCGTAAACGGCATGAAAATCCTCCCACGCACCGTCGCCTGCCGCTCGAACGATCCGTTTATGTCATTAGACCAACAGCCGTTAGGGGCGAGTGAGTGCGGCAGGCAGACTTGACCAAAGGTTCATTTTCATCGCGTTGCCTGTATATCCGTATCCGGGAACCGTTGGCCGCCTGTGTTATTTGCCCGTCAATTTCAGGTTGTCGATCCAAAAGGTGACGGCGGAACCGCTTGGTTTGCCCCGGAGTTCAATCCATTGAATCTGCCGCGGTTTTTGCGAGGAACCGGCAACCGCCCATTGATCGTCGCCCGCGACCGGAATCGTGAGGTCTATCCAATTTTGGCGTGCCCGGGCATGGCGGACGGCAAAATCGGAAAAGGATTTCGGCGACAGTTCGATGTAGTCCGATCCTTGCCCCAAACGCAAACGGAACTCGGCCAGTTCAAACGGTCCCGGCGGGTCTCCGTACGTCGCGGCATCGACGTTTGCATTCGCGGTTTCCGGCATGAGAAGGCAAAGTCGGATCGCGTCGATCGAATCCGTCGTGCAATCGCCGTTTTCTCCGAGCGTTCGCGAAAGGGCGAATGTGCCTTTTCCCTTGGCTTCGATTTTAAGCGAAACGTCGTGCGGCTCCATGGAAACCGATCCCTCGGCCTGCAAAACGGCGCTGAGATCGTCCAGCGCGGCGCTTGCGTCGTCCTTGGCCTGCATCGGATTGCCGTCGGAGCTGAGCCGGAGTTCCGTATCCGGGGCGGAAACGAATGCGAATCGGCGGATATCGCGATCAATCAGCACGTGATCGAGCGTCCCCACAGCCGGTTTCGCCGGGCTGGAAGGCGAGAGAACGACGGTACTTGCTCCTCCGTCCGGTACCGTTCCAGGAGGTACGTGGGTAATCGAGAGATAACCGATGATCGCACCCGCTATGAGGAGTCCGAGAAGGCCGCCGCCGAGGAGGGAGCCGGTAAAAAGCAGTAAAGACGTCTTCGTATCCCCGCCGGCGGAAGAAACCTGCGCGGTGCGCGGTTGAACGGCTGCTGGAACCGTTGCCGGCACTACTGTGCCCGGTGCCGATATTACCGCCGGGACGGCTTCAATCGGAACCGTTTCTTTCACCGCGGGAACGACGGGTGGGGCAGGGGTGCTCGCTTCGGGCCGGGTCGGTCGAGGCGGTTCCGGTTGCACAACTGGTTGCACGACCGGTGCTACAGCCGGTTTTCCCACCCGTGCGACAGTCGGCGGATTGACCGGCTCCGATTTGGACACCATGTCGAGGGAAGGGGTGCTTACAGCAGCCGGGGGGGGGACTTCGGGCGCCGGGGGCGATGCTTCAGGGCCGGGCGAAGGAGGATGTTCCGCCTGCGGCCCGGCCGGACTTTCGTTTTGTGCCGCTTCGTCGATGTCGATGGGAACGACCGGTTCCTCCTGTGATTTTTCCGGGACCCGCAACGACCGCTCGCATTGGTTGCAGCGGACGACCCTGCCGGCATTCCGATCCGGTAATTGGTATTTTTTTCCACACAGGCAGCGGAAAGCGATCATGGCGTATCCCCTGTCGAGGCGTCGGGAAACACCCTCGAACGGCTGGAAGAGAATGTGAATGAAAATCGATTCGAAAAACCGGTCCTTTGCTCCTCTTGCCGACCACATCACGAACCGGCGTTCCTCGTTTTCATCATATACTGAAGGCTGTTGAAATTTCCCGAAGCCGACTTTCAAGGAGCCTGTTTTCCGAAGGCATACTGGAAACGCGATGAAAACGGACATTTGGTCCAGTCCGCCTGCCGCGATCACTCGCCTCTAACCTTTGTTAATACAATTGCTTACGCAGACCGTTCGAGCGGCAGGCGCGGGCGGCAGGCGATTGTGCGCGGGAACAGTTTCATGCCGTTTACAGGATAAACAGGCGGTTCAACCGGGCTGTGTTTACCGACGACGCAACCGGCTTCGGTATAACAAATTTCACTACGACGGGTTTCATTATATCAGACGAAGAAAACGACGCAATAAAACGGGGGAAAAAGCGTGTCGGACCGTCCGACCGGCAACGGTTTCAGCCGTTTGTCTTCCGTGGCGACATTGTTTTTGGCGACCCCGTCTTTTCCAACACCGTCTTTTCCAACACCGTCCGCAGAAACCGGCCCGTGTGATTGTCGTCGAGCGCCGCGATTTCCTCCGGCGTCCCGATCGCGGTGACCATGCCGCCCCCCGCGCCGCCTTCGGGTCCGAGATCGATGATCCAATCGGCGGTTTTCATCACGTCCAGGTTGTGCTCGATCACGATGACCGTGTTGCCGAGCCGGACGAGGTCCGAAAGCACGTCGAGCAGTTTACGGATATCGTCCGAATGCAGTCCCGAGGTCGGTTCGTCGAGCACGTAGAGCGTATTACCCGTTTCGACCCGGGCCAGTTCGGTCGCCAGCTTGATCCGCTGCGCCTCGCCGCCGGAAAGCGTCGTGGACGCCTGGCCGAGCGTCAGGTAGCCGAGGCCGACCCGGCGGAGGCTTTCAAGCATCCGGACGATCTGCGGGAAATTCTCGAAGAAGGCGTGGGCATCGTCGATTTGCATATCGAGCACGTCGGCGATCGATTTGCCTTTGTACTTGATTTCGAGCGTTTGCCGGTTGAACCGTTTGCCCTCGCAAGCCGGGCAGACGGCGTACATCTCGGGCAGAAAATGCATCTCGATTTTTTGGACGCCCTGTCCCAGGCATTCTTCGCAACGTCCGCCGTGAACATTGAAACTGAAGCGGCCCGCCTTGTATCCGCGGCGTTTGGCGTCCTTCGTTTGGGCGAAAATTTTCCGGACTTCATCGAACAGGCCGGTGTAGGTGGCCGGGTTGCTGCGGGGCGAGCGCCCGATCGGCGTTTGATCGATCTGCACGAGCTTGTCGATTTTCGCGACCCCGCGCAGGCTGTCATGCGGTCCGACCGCGATTTTCGATCCCGCTCCGCAACCGGGGGAACCGTGTTCACAGGCGGAATCGTTCGCTCCCAGACCGGCGAGTCGCCGGCGGATCGCGGGGACCAGCGTTGCATTCAGGAGCGAGCTTTTGCCGCTGCCGCTTACCCCGGTGACGCAGATGAACGTCCCGATCGGGAAGGCGACCGTCACGTTTTTCAGGTTGTTCGTCCTTACCCCCTCGATCACGATCGATTTCGTTTTGGACGGTTTGCGCCGTTTTTGGGGAACGGGAATCGAAAGTTCGCCGCTGAGATACTTTCCGGTGAGCGAAACGCTTTGACGCCGGATTTCCTCCGGGGTCCCCTCGGCAATGATGCGGCCGCCGCGATGGCCCGCCCCGGGGCCCATGTCGATCAGCCAATCCGCCTGCCGCATGATCGCCTCGTCGTGCTCGACGACCAGGACGGTGTTGCCCTGTTCCTTGAGATAACGCATCGCGTCGATCAGCCGCTGGTTGTCGCGGGGGTGCAGGCCGATCGACGGTTCGTCGAGAATGTAACAGACGCCGACCAATCCGTTACCCAGGCCGGTCGCGAGGCGGACCCGCTGGAGTTCTCCGCCGCTGAGCGTGTCGGCAGCCCGGTCGAGGGTCAGGTAATCAAGACCGATCCGGTGCATGAAATCGAGCCGCAGCATGATTTGGTCGATCACTTGTTTGGCGACGTTCGCGTGCTCCGCCGGAATTGCGACCGTCCGAAAGAATGCGAGCGATTCCTCGATCGTCATCGCACAAACCTCGTAAATCCGTTTCGGGCCGAAAAGTCCCCCGCGCGCCTCCGGCCGGAGTCGGCTGCCGCCGCAATCGGGGCACACGGTTTCGTTGCGAAAGGCCCCGAGGGCTTCCCGTTCCCGTTTGTTTTTCGATGTTTGGTACGTCTTTTCCAGTTGACCGATGATACCGGGGAATTCCACATCCCCGTGGATCATCCGTTCCCGCATCGGATCGTCGAAACGGCAAAGCGGGTATTCCCAAAGATTGAATACCGAAAGCGTGTCATCCTGCCGTTGCGCTGCCAGGAAGAACGCCTCGAACTCTTGACGGAATTGCTTGAGGGTCGCCGGCGCAAGCGATTTCCAAGCGGCGACGGCGCCTTTTCCCAGTGAAAAAAGCGGGTCCGGGATCAGCAGATCGGGATCGAACCGTTCGCACCGTCCCATTCCCTGGCAGGTCGGGCAGGCCCCGTACGGACTGTTGAAACTGAAGGTCCGCGGTTCGAGCTCCATGAAGTTGACACCGCACTTCGGGCAGGCGTGGAGCGTACTGTAGACCGTGTCTTTCCAGGAACTGCGCGTCGTGCCGTCCGGGTTGGTCGTTCGTTCCCGCTCGTGGACGGCGACGGCGACCCCCTCGCCGTATTGGAGCGCGAGTTTGAGCGATTCGGCAAGCCGGGCGCGAATGCCGTCCTTGAGCACGACCCGGTCGATCACCGCTTCCATATCGCTGTACGTCCTGGCGGTCCAATCGATCGCTTCGTCCGAAACGGCTTTGGCTTGCGATTTTCCCCGTGGTGTTCCTCGGACGGCCGACGCGGGCGATGGGGAATGCTGTGACGGAGAACGTAACGAGGATTTGGTCATGCCTCGGCCTTGTTTCGAACCGGATTGATCGTAGGCCGCCAGGATCGATTCGACATCGACCAAAACGCCGTCGATCCGGGCACGGACGAAACCGGCCTTGACGATTTTTCGCAGGACATCCGGATGCTGCCCCCGCCGTCCGCGAACGACCGGAGCGAGCAGCATGAGCCGTGAGCCCTCGGGCAACCGCAGGATATCGTCCAATATCTGTTCCGGGGACTGGCGGCGAATCATCCGGCCGCATGCGTAGCAATGCGGAAGGCCGCAACGGGCATAAAGGAGCCGGAGAAAATCGTACACTTCCGTGATCGTCGCGACCGTACTCCGCGGGTTGGTGCCCGAGGAGCGTTGGTCGATGGAGATCGTCGGTTGGAGACCGCTGATCGTATCGACGTCGGGCCGCTCCATCTGGTGGAGAAACTGCCTTGCGTAAATGGAGAGCGATTCGATATATTGCCGTTGGCCCTCGGCGTAAATCGTATCGTATGCGAGCGAGCTTTTGCCGCTCCCGCTCGGTCCGGTGATGACGACAACCTGATCGCGGGGAATATCGACGCTGATATCCTGGAGATTATGGGCCCGGGCCCGGTCCACCCGGATAGGGGATCGTTCGCCCGAAACCGCTTTGATCGTACTTTCGATCATCGTCAACCTCTGTCAAAGGGAACACGGGAAGAAGAACCCCTTGATTGTACCTTTCCGGCGCGCGGGTCACAAGCCCCGTTTCGGTCCATGCCGACGACCGGCTCATCGTGAAGGTGTCCGGCATATTCTCCGACCGGTCCTGGACGAATCCGGCAAGCCGATTCCCCCGGAGTTCCGCGTGCAATGGAAAGAAGGCACGACCATCGGCGGCACCGTCCGAAACACGGAGGGAAAACCCGTTGCAATACGATCTTTGCAATACGACCGTTGCAATACGGTGACATTTCTACCGAAGCCGGTTGAGTCGTTGGTAAACGCAGCCCGTCCTATCCGCCTGCTTACCTTCGGCAGTGTCGTTTCGGTGGGCGGGCGTTCCGGTACGGCG
>QMCD01001121.1_pt1 | contig 17012 bp, 13 predicted proteins | sample 1821841 | NCBI WGS metagenome assembly QMCD01 (sample SAMN01991225, study PRJNA193472) | Termite gut metagenome, whole genome shotgun sequencing project. | isolation source: worker | host: Macrotermes natalensis | reverse complement strand
AATTATTTTTCTATACGCATTTAAAAACTTTATTTATATGTCTTCTATATATTTAACATTTTGTAAATTCATCAAAACCTATTGACATACGTAATATTACGTGTTATAATATATACAGGAGGTGAGGGATTTGACTGAAAATGAGTTAAAGCGGCTGCTTGGTAAAGAAGGCTGGACGATTACGCACGGCAAAGCTCATGACCAAGCAACAAACCCGAAGAAGCCCGGCGTTAAAATCTCAATCCCCCGCCACAAGGGCGATATTCCAAAAGGTACGGTACATTCAATCCTGAAAGACGCGGGGCTTAAATAGCCCCGGGCTTTCATGCTTAAATATATAATAAACGGAGGTATGAAAATGAAATATGTTTATCCGGCTGTATTCACTGAAGAGGACGGGCAAATTCTTGTAAGCGTTCCCGATTTGCCCGGAGTACACACATTCGGCAATGACTTAGCGGACGCGCTGTATATGGCGCAGGACGCTGTAGCGATGTGGCTGTGGGACGCCGAAAACAAGAAAGAATCAATTCCAAAAGCGTCAGCCCTAACAGAAATAGCACAAAAATGTACGCAAAAAGGGCAGTTTGTCAATCTTATCGCCGCCGATACAATCGAATACGGACGTCAATATGATGTAAGAGCCGTAAAGAAAACTCTGTCAATTCCCGCATGGCTGAATTATAAAGCCGAAGAAGCAAACGCCCCCTTTTCGCAAATACTTCAGCAGGGTTTAAAAAGTTATTTGAATATTCCTCAATAATCCAACAAAGGTATCCAATTATAATACAAATAATAAAGTATGCCGGAATCAATATGATTCCGGCATACAGCATGAATAATCAAATTTTTTAAAACAGGATTGCTTTTTAGCTGGCAAACATCTGAACCCAGTAGTTCTGGTATCCGTTCGCTGTTTTAACATAACCTATGCCGAGCTTTGTGAAGTCTTCGGAAAGAATGTTTGCCTTGTGGCCCGGGGAGTTCATCCAGCCGTCCATAACAACTTCGGCAGTCCTCTGTCCGGCGGCGATATTTTCACCGAGAGCCCTGTAATCGTCGTAGCCGGTTTCCTCAACGGCGGTGAAACAGCTGGTGCCGTCAGGTCTTGTGTGTGAGAAAGCCTGTGTAATTTCTTCGGCACGAATATCTGCAGCTTCGCAAAGCTTGATTTCAAGAGTAAGAGGCGCAAGACCTGCTTTTGCGCGTTCGGCATTTACAAGCGTAAGTATTTCTTCGGCTTGCCTGGAAAATTCAGCGTCTGCAGTATTATCCGTATTATCAGTAGGCGGAGTATTATTATTTGTGTTGGTATTATCGGCAGGTGGTGTAACAGGGGTTTCACAACCGTCGTCCGCACAATCCGAAGCCGTGCAGCCGGAATCAGTCGTGCAGTCAGTTCCGGCACAGTCGTTTACTGTGCAGTCAGCCGGCGTGCAATCGGAGGCAGGATAGTTTACGGGAGGACAATTATTGGTATCAGTATTGCAGTTATTGCCTGAAGATGTATTATTCCCGCCTAATATATTGGAAATTGCATTAAGTATGTTATTGTTCCGACCGGATTGCGCTGTGTTTGTATTGCAGTTATTATTATTTGTATTGCAGTCCTGTGTATTCGTATAGCAGTTTCCGGAATTTGTGTTGCCGCATTGATTATTGCCGCCGCCTAAAATATTACTGAGGATTCCCGAAACAGAATTTCCGGATGCACCGGTATTGCATGTGCCGTTATTAGCGTTTCCGGACTGGGTGTTGTTTCTGCCTCCGATAATATTATTGAGGATTCCCGAAATGGAATTTCCCGAAGAACCGGTATAACAGCTCTGTGTGCTGGTATTGCAGCTGCCGTTAGACGCAGATGTATTGTTTCCGAATAATCCGGATAAGCCTGACGAGCCTGAGCCTGAAAAAAGTTTTGAAAAATCAAGTCCGCAGGCTGCGCTGGCCGGTAAAGCTGTCATTGATACAGTCATAACGGCTGCAACCGCAGCACTCAGTATTCTTCTGGTTGATTTTTTTAGCATTTTCATGGGCATCCTTTCCGGATGTTTCATCGCCCTCGTATACGGCATCCCGGAGCTTTCCGGCTGACCGCTGTCCGGTAAGCGTTTAACATCCTAAAGTCTGAAAATAAATTTTCAGACTTTTACCTTTATGATGTGATGTTTTTACTTTTTTACCGTATCATGCATAATAATTTTACTGTTAAAAACTCACATCTTATTTTAAACAGTTAAAATACCATGAATTAATTGATGATACTGGTAATATTGTCGACAATAACAATATTTTAGCATTAATATCGAAATTTGTCAAGTAAATACGGGCTTTTTAACCTATGTAATTAATGTTTTTTATTAAACATAATTAATAGAAAAAATTATATCTAAAATTATGAAATATTACAGGTTGTTTACAGTTTTATTCCGAATGGGTAACGAAATATCCAAGAACGCCGTGAATACAGTGAAAATCAGCGTTTTCCAGTGTATGTAAAGGTTATTATTGTTATGCCGGCTTTATTGACAATTCTGATTTTTTAGTGTATAATCTATTGTGACATTGTTTTATACAAACTTATTTAACATTTTATCATATATTTTTCTCGTACTTTGAAAGGAAGTCGGCTATGGAATCTGACGGGTTTGTCGGGTGCTTGGTGATTATCGCGGCAATCCTTATTAAAGGATTTTTTACAGCATGTGAAACTGCGTTTGCAGATGTAAATGATTCGAAAACAAGAAGCTATGAAAATGAAACCGGAAATAAAAAAACTTTATATAAGCTGCTTGTTAAGCCTTCCAGGCTCATTACGGTTTTTACCGTTAACAGAATTTTTACGGCTGTAATTATTTCCTATCTGTCGCTGTATTGCTTTTTATTCCCTCTGACCAATAAACTGGCTGACCTTTTTGGCTCTGACTGGGACTGGAGTCATTTTCCGGTTTCATATTCTGAGGTTTTTATAATTCTGTTAGCTGTTATTATAATAATGCTCGTCGCCGTTCTGGTTATGACTGTTTTCAGCGACGGAATGCCCAAACGGCTTATAAATAATAAAAACTGCGAAAGCTTTGCCGTTGCCTGCGCTCCGGCAGTAAAGCTCCTTGTCATTATCCTTACTCCTTTTACGGCCTTGTCTTCATTAATCGTTAATCTTCTTTCAAAACTTTTCGGGCTTTCGCATTCGGGCGGCAGGGATGTCGTTACCGAGGAGGAAATCCTGATGATGGTTGACGCGGGGAATGAAACGGGCGTGATTGAGGAATCCGCAAGGGAAATGATTAATAATGTATTCGAATTCGACGACCTTCCCGTCTGCGACGTCATGACACACCGCACCGATATCACGGCGGTTGAATGCGGGGCGTCCGTCTCCGAAATTGTAAACGCTTCCATCAGCACCGGATTTTCGCGGATTCCGGTTTATGAGGAAAATATCGACCATATTATCGGAATTATCTGCGTCAAGGATCTGCTGTGCTTTATAGGAGCTGAAATGTCCGCCGAGGCATCGGCAAAAAGCTTTATCCGGGATTTGATTTATCTTCCCGAAACCGTTTCCTGCAGAGAGGCATTCAAGCGCCTGACCGCCAAGAAGCTTCAGCTTGCGGTTATCATAGACGAATACGGCGGTACCGAAGGGATTGTCACCATGGAGGATATTGTGGAGGCGATTGTCGGGAACATCCAGGATGAATATGACGACGAGGAAGAGGAGCTTATCAGATTATCAGACGATACCTATATAATAGACGGCACTGCCGAGCCGGGATATATTTTAAAGCAGCTTGGTATAATTCTTCCCGAGGATAACGATTTTGAAACCATGAGCGGCTTTATCGTAGAACAGCTGGGAAGAATCCCGTCACCCGACGAAAATCCGTCCGTTAGCTGCGGTAACGTACTGTTTACCGTCCTTATTACGGAGGATATGTGCATAACTAAAATAAAAGCAAAAATTTCTGCCGAAAATGAAATCAATATAAAAAAGGAGACTTTTGAAAATGAAGAAGAAAATTAGTACGGCGATGGCATTGCTTCTGACTTTATCAGTTTTTTCGGGATGTCAGGTTAATGACGGGAGTCCTGATATTACCGTATCTTTAACCGAAGATACCTTTATTGAATATGTAACGGAAGAAGACGGTTCTGTCACCGAAACAGAATTAATTACAGATTCATATGAGGATGAGGGAACCGAAACTCTTCTTACGGACTACACAGCGGCAGAAACTGAAGCTCCCGTAACAGAGGGGTCCTTAATCGGCGCGGTAACCGTTACTGCCGAATACTTTGAAAAAGCATCGGGAAACTGGAGCGAAACCGAAATAAGCGATGTTTTTTATACGACTCAGGCTTGTTATTCAAGGGAAAAGCCAGTTGTTGGCGCCGACACCGTAAAGAAATATGCAAAAGGCACTAAGATTATTGTTACCGCAGCTACCAATACAGGTTATTTCAAGCTTGCAGACGGTTCTTTCATCCATGCCGATTACCTTACCGAGGATAAACCGGCGGTTACCTCAAGGACAACATCCGTAACTGCGGCTAACACAACGTCTAAGTCTACATCCGTTTCAAAGTCAGGCGCAAAAACTTCATATTCATCAGTATACAATACCGATTATACATCCAGATATGCCTATAAAACCTTAAGCTCGGCAAAAAAGAGATTTTACGGCGACCTTGTAAAAGCGGTATACAACCTTGACAAAACGTGTCCTGTTCCGGACGGTCTGATGACTGAGGATGTTATTCAGATTTACGGTCTTGTTTATAATCAGGAAACCCAGCTTTTCTGGATGTCCTCCACTATACCGAGCGGGTATAATCAGATTAACCTTTCTTATCAGATAAACGACAAGGCAAGAATTCAGAAAATGCAGAATGAAATAGACGAAAAAACCAAAACTCTTATGGAAAAGGTTAATTCATATTCCAGCACCGTCAGTAAAATCAAGGTGATTTATGACTATATAGTCCTTAATAATGATTTTCAGGAGCTTGACTCGGGGCTGAGCAGCTCGGTTTATAACGGTATAATCGGAGTTGACGGTCTTCAGTGCGCCGGTTACGCAAAAACATTCATGTATTTATGCGACCTTGCCGGAATCGAATGCATGACCATCACTGGCACCAACACCCAGGGAACGACCCACGCCTGGAACAAGGTTTATGTGGACAACGGCTATTATAATATTGATACCACATGGGCTGACCCTCTTAACAAGCATGACGAAAGATATATAAGATATCTGTTTTTCCTGGTTCCCGACGCCTGGATTAAGGATTCACACCTGACTCCCAGTATGATGATAAGGAGAAACGGTTCTCAAATCAAATACTTTACCCCCCCTGTCGCAAACAAAACATCCTATAATTACTTTAAGATTTACAAAAAGGAATTTTCAACGCTCGCTTCAGCTGAAAAAGCTTTATACGCCGAATTTGACACCGCATTCAAGACAAAGAAAAATACGGTTCATATCCGGGTTACAGATAAAGATATTTATGATAAGCTTCTTTCCACGGACTATGCCAAGGTATTTCAAAGGTATGCAAGAGAAAAGGGCAAGGCTTCAAGTCTTGCAAGGCAGGTTAATAACACCCAGGGGGCTTTGGTTGTTCAGTACGATATATTCTATTGATTAAGACATATAAAAAAGGCGTGGGAATATTCTGACATCCCCGCCTTTAAAAAGATATGTGTAAAATAATTATGTTATGAAAGGGAAAAGATTGATTTTTCAGTCTTTTCAACCGGAAGCTTTATGCGTATGGACAAAATATCCGGTTAGGAATGCTATATGTTAATTAAAAAGAAATTCAGCTTAATCCTTGTTTTCTGCATAGCTTTATCCGTATTGTTCGCTTCCTGTGATAACAGTGACGCCGAAGCGGAAGAGATATCCGCAAATGTTATCACGCAAAGCGATACCGGCGCTCCCAGCGGTTCCGATACGGAATCTGAAAGCGGCACGCCCGCAGAAACCCAGATTGTCGCGGTTACCGATTCGCAGGGCGAAGTCGTTACGAACGCTCAGGGAGGCGCTGTAACCGAAGTTACGTCCGTTACCGAGCCGCTTCCCGTTTCTGCCCTGTCACCTGATGAATCAAAAAAAATAGAGGAGCTTATTACACAGAGCGCTACCCAGGCTACTACAGTTGTTTCCAAATCATCAATAGCGGACGGTGCAAAGTATGCTTATAACACGCTTACGGACGATGAAAAGGGTCTTTATGACGCGATTGTTTCCTTCACTGAAACCATGAGGTACAAGCTTAATGTTACCGACGCAGTTGACAGCAAGGTATGGTCAAAAATCCTCGGTTTGGTGTATTATCAGGAGCCTCAGCTTTTCTGGCTCGACGCCAAATCAAAGGTAGGCAGACTGTATTTTAACGAATATGACACCGAAGCTGTCGCTGTGATGCAGAAAGAAATAGATACTGTTGTAAACAAGCTTTTAAAAGAAGCCGAAGGCAAATCATCAACCTATGACAAGCTTAAGGTTTTCCATGATTACCTTGTTTTAAACAGCTCATTCCAGCTCGGAGCCGCGGAATCGGGCTCTTATAACTCCTCAATCTATTCCGCGCTCTCAAAAACGGGCGGACAGGGTAATGTCCAGTGCGCAGGTTACGCAAAGGCTATGAAATACCTTTGCGATAAATCAGGCATCAACTGTATGGTTATTACGGGCAATAATGAAAAGGGTGATACCCATGCATGGAATATCGTCGATGTGGACGGCTCGTGGTATAATCTTGACGTTACGTGGGATGACCCGCTGCTTTCCGTACCCGATGAAAAATATATCCGCAATGCCTACTTCCTCGTTCCCGACAAGTGGATTAAGGATAATACGCACTTTAACGCCAATATAAAAGCTTTGGCGTCTGGCGGTTCGGTTAAGTATTTCCCCCCTCCCGCCTGTACGGAAACATCCCTTAATTATTTCGTTCAGAACAATATGGTTTACTCAGACGCAGCGTCTGCCGAAGCAGCTATCAAGTCCCAGATTGATAAGGTTGTCGCCTCAAAGGGCAGGGTTGTTGAAATCCTTTGCGAATCCAAGACGGTTTACGACGCCGTTTATAAAAAGATTAAGGATTATCAGACCTATGCCCAGGGTAAGAGTTCAACAGTAAAGGGACTTTCCGATATGTGCAACGAAGGGATGCTTCTTATTGAACTTGATATACAGTATAACTGATTATGAAAAATTATAATCGCTTTTATAATAAAAGAATATTAACTGCGGCAAGAGTTTTATCCCTTGCCGCAATTATGGCTTTTACAAGCCCGGGATGCCGTTCGGTAAATGACGACATTCTTCCCGAACCCGATGAAAACGGCGCTTTTTTTATAATACCGCCCGGTGATGAAATTACCGGAAGCGAAACCGGAGACGCTTACGGCTCTGATTCTGATTATGTTTATGAATCCTTGTCCGATGTTCAGAAAAACGCGTATGATTCAATTGTGAATGCGGTTTTGCATTATGAGCCGCAGGTTAAACTCCCCGGCTTATTTTCACCCTCGGATATAAAAAAGCTTTTTACGCTGGTTTATACGCAGGAAAGCAATATATTCTGGCTGAGCAGCATTCTTTCAATACCTGCCGGTCCTTCTGATACAATTAATCTGAATTACCGGTATCCTGGGGATGATTTGGATATTATGGGCGGCGAGCTGGAAATCGCGGCCGGAAATATCCTGGAAAGCCTTCCCGGCGGATGCACCGCCTATGAGGCTGTCAAACGCTTTCACGACAGTATTGTGACGGGGTGCGGGTTTTCATCGGAAAAAGAACATGTCAATTCGGCATACGGAGCTTTAGTTGACGGTTACGCCCAGTGCGAGGGATATGCTTTCGCAATGTCTTTTCTGTGCGACCGTGCGGGTATACCTAATTTTGTGGTTACGGGAACTGATTCCGAAGGCGCCACCCATGCATGGAACAAAATAAATATCAGCGGAAGCTGGTATAATGTTGACTGCACATGGGACGACCCTATCCTGAAATATGAGAATAAGCTTTTTATCAAGCATGACTACCTGCTTGTGCCTGATAAGGATATAATAGGTATTACACATTTTCCGAATAACGATTACTTCTCTTCCCCGGTCTGTGATTCGGAGAAAAATAACTATTATGCAATGGAAGGCATTCTTTTTAAAACAGCGCAGGAGGGTATCGATTACCTTCGCGATAATATCAGACTGCAGGCTATGGCAGGCAGAAGGGAAGTTGAATTCAGGCTGGCGTCCCGTGAAGAATATGACAGGACCGCCGCCGAGCTGTTTGACAATAATAAGATAAGAAGCATTATTGAGGATATTAACGGTAATACGGGAGCCGGTATAAAATCAGCATACAAATATAACAACGAAAGACTGTATATTATTCATATTTCATTGATTTTTGACAGGGATTAGGGAGTACCAATTAATAATTAAAAATTAACAATTAACAATGGCGGTATACCGCCTGCGGCGGTATGATTTTTTATTTATTATCCGTCACTTTTTAGTTGTTACAAGGTACTGGTATGAAGTTTTGGATTTCCGGAAGGGCAGGTGATTGCAGTGGAAATTAAGCATAGACAGTTTTCCGTTTTTCTTTTGATAATACTTGTTATATCAGTTTTGGCGTCCTGTGAACAGAACAACCTGGCAGACTGGGAAGACACGCTTCCCACCGTTTCATCGCGTATTCCCGAAACGGAGGCTGTCGTTGTGATATATGAGGAACCCGAAAGCGAAACGACGGCTGTAACCGCGGTTACAACCACCGTAACTAAAAAAACATCATCCTCTTCTTCAGAACCCGAGCTTGCCACATCCACAGGCACAGCTTATGATTATGAAAATGAAGAACTGCTTGAGGGCATACCCCCCGTGACTGTAGTGCCGGCGGTACCAATAACAGGTTATACCGTTACTACCGCTTCAATACCCGCTATAACCGCTCCGCCTGTTACAGCCATAACAGGCGGGAGTAATGAGGAAATCATATCACGGACTGATACGTCAGCCGTAAAACCGGATGAAACGCCCGGCTTCAGTAACGGTAAAAGCATAAACCTTTACCGTCCGTACAGCTACAGAAGTCTGAACGATACCCAGCAGTATGTTTATGATATGCTGATTAACGCTATGGAGCATTACAGAACCGAGCTTACGATTCCCGCTTCGGTGAGTGTTTCCGACGAGGATTATAAATCGGTTTATCAGCTGCTTTATAATGATGACAGCTTTATATACTATATCGGAACGCTTATAAACTATAAGGTGGCTAACGGAAATAAAAACATCGAAATACAGTATAAATACACTCAGGATGAAGTATTAAGGATGCAGGACGAAATCGAAGCCGCCGCCGATGAAATTTTATCCGGGATAGACAGCGGTATGACAAAATATGATATTATCAGGTATTTTTACGATGAAATTACTGTTAACTGCGTTTATGATGTATCGTCTCCCAACTGCAACGATATTTACGGCTGCTTTGTCAATAAAAAAGCCAAATGCGGCGGGTTTTCAAAAGCGTTCAACTACCTTTGCAGCAAAGCCGGAATAGAATGTATTCTGGTAACCGGCGATTATGAAGGACCCCATATGTGGAATATGGTTAATATCGATAATGAATGGTATCATGTCGACGTTACCATGGGTATCGTTAAGAATGCTGAGGAAAAATACGTGCGTTACGATTATTTCTGCGTTACCGATGATTTTATTGAAAATAACCGTACTGTTTATACCCAAAGCTATGATTATCCCGAAGCGGTTCACAGCACATATAATTATTTTTACTTTAACGGCCTTATAGCGGAAACATATGAAGACGCCGAAAGAATCCTGTATGATGAGATTATAAAAGCCGCTGCCTTCAAGTCGCCTGTAATACAGTTTTCCTGCGCGTCACACGGGGTTTATGAAGCTGTCATAAATAATTTTTTCAATCCTGATTCCCTGGAAGCCCTTAATGTTCTTGACGCGGCTTTTTCCCGGGCGGAATACAAATATGACCGGGAAGCCGTAAAGTATAATCAGGACCCTAATACTCTGGTTATAAAAATTTTCCCCACTTATCTTGACTGATATTTTTATCGCAAAGCATAGAGTATAAAATTTTTGAAGGATGGTTGCAAATTGCGTAAATTCATAATAATATTTTCCGTATCAGCAATCATTTTTTCAGGATGCGGCAGAAATAACGGCAATGACGATACAAGAGTTCCGAACTTTAATATATTTTCAGACGGCACTTCCGGAAAATCAACGGATGAACCTGTTTTATACGAATATGACGCTGCTTTTTATATTCCGCCCGGGATGACCACCCGGTATGCAAGCGCTAACCTGTCAGCCGACGAAAAGGAAATTTATAATCTCCTTCTCGGCAGGATGGGGAATTTTGAAAAATCCCTGGTGATGGATGAAACATCCGATGTCTACAGTAAACTTCTGGATATTATCAGAGTTGAACAGCTGGCTTTCTGTCAGGTAGGAAACCGGTATGTCGGTGACCGTAACATTGACACCCAGCGATTCGACCTTGTTTTTGAATACCGCTTTGATAATCCTAAAGAGCTTGGCGATATGAATCTCGAGGCTGAAAAGGTAGCTGATGAAATTATAGCGAATATTTCCGGGGATATGAGCGGGTATGATATACTGAAATATTTTCATGATTACCTGATTATAAACTGTACAAGCGATATTGAATATGAATTTGCCGATACCGTTTATGGTACGTTAGTGAACCGCAAAGCGCTTTGCGAGGGCTATACAAAAACTTTTTCCTATCTGTGCAACAGAGCGGGCATTGAAAATATGATTGCAACCGGTTATACTACGGTTCCTCATATGTGGAATATGGTCAAACTGGACGGAAACTGGTATCATATTGATGTGACATGGGATAAACCGGGCGACGATTTTCTGGAAATGTATCCCGGGCTTATATCATATCAGTATTTCATGGTTACCGATTCAGTTATAGAAAACGACCATACAATACGCGAGGAATATTATTCGCCGCCTAAAGCCTATGGCACTAAAGAGAATTACTTTATTAAGGAAAACCGCTATGTAAACTCTTCGGATGAATTTTTACCCGTTGCGGAATCAGCTTTGATAAACGCCGTAAAAAACAAAGATGAATATGTTATGTTAAAGTTTGATTCCACCGACCAGTTCCTTTCTGTTTCATCAAAGCTTAATCAGGCGGATACTTATTCCGAAGCTAAGCATTTAAGCGAGGTTGTTAATAATATGAGCGATGAATTCGGGATAGATATTTCTCTTAGCTATTCCGAATCATATGAGAGTTACCGTATAATGCTTTTCATATTAAAATACGGTTAATCCCAAATAAAGTCTGCTAAAACAGTTTTGTCTGTTTCTGGAAATAATTACACAAAATGTTTAATTGTTCTGTATGCATTAAATATTATAATAATAACAGGAGATGGTTTCATGAATATTCCGGTAACGGGAAACACGTCATTCGTAGTATATCTGATTATACTGATTGTTGCCGCTGTTTTTATCGGCGGAGCGGTTATCGCAGGTATAATTTCCAGGAAAAAAAAGAAATAGCGGGACGCTTAAGCGTCCCGCTATTTCTTTTTTATTGCCGGCTCATTAATCCATAAATTGTAGTGCCTTTAAGGACTTTCTTTATTATGAAATACAAGGGAACTGAAATTGCCACTGCTAAAACCGCATTTATACCGGATGCCGCGGCTTTTGAAGCGACCGCCGCCCATGCTGTTTCATGAGCTCCGCCTATAATAACGACGGAACAATATGTTTTAATCAAATACAGTATTATATAAACAACCTGACCCGCCGCGGCTGAAATCCAGACGGTAAGCTTACCCTCTTTTATGCTTTTATTCAGCATACCCGCCGTGAAACCCATCGCAAACTTTGTCAGGAACGTTACAGGCGCGTCTGTAATATACTTAGGGTTAAAAAGGTCAAACATCGCTCCGCCGAGCCCGGAGGCGCCGCCGCCGCTTATACCGCCGAAAAGCAAACCCGAAAGAAGGCAAAGCGTATTCCCTATATGTATCCTTGTGTCGCCGGCAACGGGAATAGATATATAATTCCCCGCGTAGACAAGAGCCGCCATAAGTCCCGTAACAACAATTCTGTAAAGCCTTTTCCTGCTTTCTGACACTGACATGATAATTCCCCTCAATTCCTTAGTTTATACTTTTATTATAACCAAAAAACTGAAGATTGCAAATAAGGCAATGCCGCCTTTTACAGAGTTATAACTGTTGATTATATATAATAAAACAAGCTGACTTAGCTTTTGTATATGTTTATAACGTACAGTATTAATACAGTTATATCAGCCGCTTAAGTTTATTATTATAAAAATAAACAAAAACTATGCGTGCGAAAGTTTTATTACACTGCAATTTGCATGAATTTATTCAAGTTTATAATTTATTATTGTTCGGAATTATAATACCATTATCAGGAAGATTTTCAGAGCGGCATTGACAGTAAAAATTACTTGTGTTATAATTTTAAAGGAACAAAAAGCAAGAGCGGCAGGCTGTACGAGTAAAAACCGGTTTAAAATGTATTACAGACTTCATATCATTACCGGGTACCATTTCGGTTAAGGGAGTATGCTGATTGAAAAAGTTTAACCTTCTTTATATAATTGTAATATTTTCATTGCTTTTACTGGTGCAGAATTTTATGATACTGAGCGCCGTACGGGAAATGGACGGCGACGCGCGCGTTGTGAACTATTCGGGATTAGTGCGAGGAGCCACGCAGCGTCTGGTGAAGCTTGAGCTGTCCTATCATCAAAACGACGCGCTGATTGCAACCCTTGAGGAATACCTGTACGGGCTTGCCGGTCATGAGAACAGTTATGATATTGTTTACATGACATATACGCCCTTCCAGGAATCAATAAGCGACCTTATAATAATCTGGGATGAGCTTAAGACAGCCATATATGATTACCGCGGGGGTAATATTTCTAGCGGCACCCTTCTTGATGTCAGCGAAAGACATTTTAATAAAGCCGACGAGGCGACTCATAACGCAGAATACGGTTCCGAAGGAAAACTGAATAATACCGAAATGTTAATCAGCGCCGGAATGATTGCAATCAGCGTCATAGTAATAATAGCCGCCGTATTTATGTATATGATGAGACGTTCGGAACGAAGGCAGATGGAAACTCTCCGGGAAAAAAACCGTCAGCTGGAGGAAGCCATACTTGAAGCAAATGAAGCAAACCGCGCGAAAAGCATATTCCTTTCTAATATGTCCCATGACATACGAACGCCTTTAAACGGAATAATCGGTATGACCGCCATAGCTTCGGGTAATACTGAGAATCCAGTAAAAATCCGGGACTGCCTGCGTAAAATAGACAATTCATCCCGGCTTTTACAAAGCTTAATAAACGATGTGCTTGATATGTCCAAAATCGAAAGCGGTAAATTTCTACTGAACGAAGCTGAAATCTACCTGCCTGAGTTTACGCATGATTTAATCAGCGTTATCGGACAGCAAATTAAAATAAAAAATCAAGAGCTTAAGGTTTCGGTTTTTTGTGTTAAACACGAAAATATTATGGCGGACCGGCTCCGTTTAAACCAGCTTTTTATTAATATACTGTCAAATTCCGTTAAATTTACACCCACGGGGGGAGAAATCGGGTTTATTGTTAAAGAGCTTGAATGTAATCGGGAGGGTTACGCCCGCTTTGAATTTATATGCTATGACAACGGCATAGGGATGGGAAAAGAATTTTTACAGCATATCTATAATTCATTCGCCCGTGAAAGGGATTCAAGAATCGATAAAACCGAAGGCTCGGGGCTTGGTCTTTCCATCACGAAGCGGATAGTGGATATGATGGACGGGGATATTAAAGTTGAAAGCGAGAAGGATAAGGGTACTAAATTTACAGTTACTTTAGAGTTTGAAACCGGCAGGTCAGACACACAGCATGAAAAGCTTGAGGGCGTACGTGTTCTGCTTGTTGACAGCGATGAGGACGTATGCAGGGACGCAGAAAGCGGACTGAAGGATTCAGGAGTTTTCTGTAAGGCTGAAAGCAATTCTCTGGCTGCTCTGTCCTTGATAAAAACGGGAGAAAAATTTGACGTCGTTATAATAGACTGGAAAATGCCGTTAATGAACGGTTATGAGCTTTGTAAAGCAATCCGGCATGAAAAAGGGGATAAGCTTCCGATTATAATAAGCTCTGTATGCGAATGGGCTGATATTGAGCAGGAAGCGGAAGGCATCGGATTAACCGGGTTTATTCAGAAACCTTTGTTTAAGTCTACGCTGTTTTATAAAATCCGGGAAACCCTGTTTTCAAAATCCGCTCATCCCGCCGCTTCATTATTAAGAACCGGTCTGCGAATGGACGGGGTACGCGTCCTTATGGCGGAGGACAATGAGCTTAACACTGAAATCGCAGTTGAAATCCTAACTGCCTCAGGGATGCTGATTGACTGCGCTTCAAACGGCAGGGAAGCCGTTGATATTTTTGAAAGTTCGGAGCCCTCTTATTACGCGGCTATTCTGATGGATATGCAGATGCCCGTTATGACAGGCTGCGAAGCGGCAGCTGCAATACGTCTCCTCTCACATCCCGACGCAGAAACAATCCCCATAATCGCCATGACGGCTAATGCCTTTGAGGAGGATATACGCGAAGCGCTGACTGCCGGAATGAACGCCCATGTTCCTAAGCCGGTCAACTTTGAAACGCTGAAAACGGTAATAAGCAGATTCCTTCCGGCAACAAAAGCGGACGGTGCAGTACCGGACAAAACAGAAACAGCCGCAGTAAATCCCGGTTCTTTGCTTGAAGCCGCCGAATCCTGCGGAGTAAATATATCCTCCGGGCTCACCCGTTTTGCCGGTAACAGGAAGGCATATGAAAAAATCCTGCTGAAATTCCCGGATGACAAAAGCTTTGCGGAGCTTTCGGACGCAATCGGTTCGCAAGATTATAATAACGCTGTTAAAGCGGCTCATTCATTAAAGGGTATTGCCTCCAACCTGAGCATGGTAACTTTTGCGGAAACGGTTTATCAGCTGGAACAGGCATTAAGTCAGGAGAATTATAATCAAGCCCTTGACTTGTTTTTTCAGGTTAAGGATTTATATGAAGTGCTGACGGAGGTAATCGGCAAATATACCGGTATATAATCTGAATCATCAAATCCTGATTATATAATGACTGGCTTAACGGTCGGGGGATAAATAAAAGCAATAGTATTGACTTTTTCTGAAAACTGCTATATATTTTTCTTGTAAGCCATGAAAATAAAGTTTACAGAAAGGGTGCGGATTATGATTGACAACAAAAAAACATTCGGCGAATATTTACGCCTGAAAAGAACAGACATGGGTTTTACTCAAAAGAGTTTTGCCGATAAGCTTTTTATCACGGAATCGGCGGTTTCAAAATGGGAGAGGGGGTTGTCATATCCCGATGTAACGCTGATAACAAGCATATGCGAAATTTTACAGTTAAGCGAGCATGAACTGCTCACAGCAAGCGAGGATGTTACGGCAAGGAACCATGAACGGCTTGCAAACAAGTACATTACTTTCCTGAAAAGACTGAAAATATCACAATATGCAGTTTACGGCGCAGCTCTGCTCGTATGCTTCATATGCAATATCGCTGTTAATCATACTTTATCCTGGTTCTTTATCGTTTTAGCGTCCGAATTACTGGCGGCTTCATTGACGCTTCTTCCCGTCATTCTTGAGGACAATAAAAAACGGGGAATTCTTACATTGGCGGCATTTACGGCAGGACTGACGGTTTTACTGGCGGTCTGCTGTATTTATACGGGCGGGGACTGGTTTTTCGTTGCTTTCACATCCGTATTATTTGGAATGTCCGTCGTATTCATGCCTTTGGCAATTAAAAGTTTATGGCTTCCCGAAGCGGTTTCTTCCCATAAAGCTGTATTATGCCTTGCCGCCGATACTATACTGCTTTTTATTATGCTGCTGACAATTGACTTATACACAGGCGGAGGGAAATTCTTTACGGCTATGTGTCCGATAACGGCTCTTTGCCTGATACTTCCGTGGGGGATGACGCTTATAATCCGTTATGCCGGAATAAACGGGTTGTTTAAAACAGCAGGCTGTCTGGCTTTATTAGGGGTATTCAACAGCTTTATAATCGGATTAATTGATGTTGTATTAGGTGAAACCCCGTCAAGGTACGGTTTAAAGTTTGATTTCGGAAACTGGAAACCCGAGAATTTAAACGGTAATATTAATGCAGTAATCTTTTTTACATTGCTTGGACTGACTGTGGTATTCACTGTTGCCGGGGCGGTATTTGAATTGAATAAAAGTAAACGGGGCTAATAACTCCGCTTTTGTTATATATTAATGTTCTTTTTTCAATTCGTTTTCAAAAATGTTTCGTTAGCGCAATACATTCAAACGCATATTTTAAATTTCCTGATTCTCTTTATAACATCGCTGCATTAACTTATTACCTCGCCATTAAAAGTATATCAGCTAAAGGAATCCAATGCACCTAAGGAAGCAAATAATATGTTATAAAGTTAAGTAACCGCTCTTTTTTAAAGGGCGGTTGTTTCTTGTTAATACCATGATTTAGCAGTGTTTATAGCAAAATACCCATAGTCCTCTTTTCTTTGAAAATTTCAAGGAAGGGAGGGTGGAAAATGCAAGAAATCAATTGGGACAGGCTCTTAGCTGACGAGGACAGTCTTATCGGAAATTCTTAAATCCTATAAGATTAATCATACTGGTGCCGCTGACCGGACTTGAACCGGTACGGATGTTACTCCGAGGGATTTTAAGTCCCTTGTGTCTGCCTATTCCACCACAGCGGCAATCATACTTTATAATTATACAATAAATAAAAAGTCGAAGATTGTGGGAACTGTGTAGGATGTAGACAATGATTTGCTATGTGTCAGGTTCCGGAATC
>QMCD01002139.1_pt1 | contig 17023 bp, 11 predicted proteins | sample 1821841 | NCBI WGS metagenome assembly QMCD01 (sample SAMN01991225, study PRJNA193472) | Termite gut metagenome, whole genome shotgun sequencing project. | isolation source: worker | host: Macrotermes natalensis | reverse complement strand
TCAGCAGGATATTATAGGCCACCGCCGCCAATATAGTCGAGATATAGAGAATATTCGCCGTAACACCGACATAACGCGAGAAATACTCGGCAGCCACGACCGAAACCGGCAGCGCCACGAGCGGCAGGTCGCCAACCGAAGCGCACGGAAGCGCCATACCTCCGATCCCCACGAGCATGAAGAATATCATGAACAGATATATCCTGAATGCGCGCGTGCGTATCATCCGGGCATTCACGATGTAAGTCCCGAGCGACATCACGACCCCAGCCGCAACCAAGGCCATCAGCACGATCCGTGCGATCCCGGCGTGCGACGTTAGGTCTATCAACGGCAGTCTGCCGCCGGGCGTCATAAGCTGTGCGAACAAATCGGTGAAATACTCCGTAAAAGGTTCGCCGAGGGCCCACATCACATAGGCATAGACGAGCGTCGGCAGCGCAAGTCCAGTAAAACCTACGATCGTCTCCCGCACGCCGCGCATGTAAATAGGCATTGCCAGTGGGAGCAACAACACATATACCGCTGCAGGAGCGTATAGAAGCGGCACCATACCGAGCATCAGCGCACCACGGAACGAGTTGTACATATGCGCCGTGCGCCTGAACGCAGCCGCGAAACACTCCGAGGCCCTCGCCAACAGATATGCAGACAGCACCACCGGCAGGTTGCCGCTGCGGATGAAAATCCCGTAACCGACCACGGCAAGGAATATCAGGAATACATAGGTGCGCGTCGGGAAGACAAGGTTGCGCGAAACAAGGCGGGTTATAACGATCGCCGTGAGCAGGATCAGCACCACCGACATCCCGGCCTCGACCCACGGCAGCCCCTCGAACCACCCGGCGATCGCGCCGCCCAACGGTGTGAGGTTTTCCGCGGCTGCCTCGGCCTTCACTGGCCACAGGACGTGCCGGCCCTGGAAAAACAGGAGCAACAGGGTGGATAACACGATCGTTATCCCCAATGGCTGCCGCGTGATCCTGTTTTTCATTTATTAATTAATCTGTTGTCATTTCGAAGCGTGGAGCGAGAGATCTCTTCCGTCATTCATGAGATTTCTCGCTCTGCGCTTCGAGATGACGCTCCGTTCAACTATTTCAAATCCTGCCCGATATCGCGGCGGAAATACTTCCCGGCGAAGTCGATAGCCTCTATCGCGGCATAGCTCCGGCCGAGTGCCTCATCGAGCGAATCGCCCAGCGCGGTCACCGACAGCACGCGGCCGCCGTTGGTCACTACCTTGCATGCTGCGATTTTCGTCCCGGCGTGGAAAACGGTAACATTGCCCTCGGGGTCGATGCCGTCGAGGCCCGTTATCGCGTCGCCCTTATTGTAACTCTCCGGGTATCCGCCCGCCACACACATCACGGTGACTGCCGTGCGTGGCGAGATGTGCAGATCGTATTTGTCGAGCGATCCGAATGCCATGCCCTCGAACATCCCGATAATGTCGGAATCGACCAGAGGCATCACCACCTCGGTCTCGGGGTCGCCCATGCGCACGTTATACTCGATTACATAGGGGTCGCCGCCGACATTCATCAGGCCGATGAACAGGAATCCGTGGTAGGTGATCTTCTCCGCCGCGAGCCCGCGTACCGTCGGTTCGACGATCCTCTCGCGCACCTTTTCCATAAACTCGTTGTCGGCGAACGGGACTGGCGACACCGCGCCCATACCGCCGGTGTTGAGGCCCGTATCGCCTTCTCTGATGCGCTTGTAATCCTTCGCCACGGGCAGTATCTTGTAATTTTTGCCGTCGGTCGCTACGAACACCGAGCACTCGATGCCGCTCAGGAACTCCTCGATAACGACCGTCGTGCCCGCCGCGCCGAACTTGCCGCCGAGCATTTCCGCCAACTCCGCCTTTGCCTCGCCGAGCGTTTCGGGAATTACGACCCCCTTGCCTGCCGCAAGTCCATCGGCTTTAAGCACATAGGGCGGTCGCAATGTTTCGAGGAACGTACCGGCATCGTCGATCCCCGCCGCCGTGAAGCTCCGGTAAGCCGCCGTCGGAATGCCGTGCCGCGCCATGAACGCCTTCGCGAATCCCTTGCTGCCCTCCAGGCGCGCACCCTCCATCGAGGGGCCTATGACTGCGACGTGGTGTATCTCCTGATCGCCCTTAATGTAGTCGTACAGGCCTTTCACCAACGGTTCCTCAGGCCCGACGACCACGAGGTTGATGTTGTTGTTGAGGATGAACTGTTTGACCGAGGCGAAGTTCGTGGGTTGCAACTCCACGTTCGTTCCCACGCTCGCCGTGCCAGCGTTGCCGGGGCCGATGAAGAGTTTGCCAAGCCTCGCGCTGCGGGCGATCTTCCACGCAATGGCGTGTTCCCGGCCGCCCGAGCCGAGGAGTAGGACGTTGACGGATTGCGGTAATTTCATAGATGGGGGGATTCTATAAATGGTTTCAGTATTGCGTTCAGTTTGTCGTGTTCGACCAGAAAACCGTCGTGGCCGAACTCCGAAGTGAGTATTTCGAGGCGTGCGCCGGGGATGTGGTCGCACATGTATTTCTGCTCCCCGACCGGGAAAATTATATCGGTAGTGATGCCGACCAAAAGCGTTGGACACCCGATCGAGGCCAATGCCTGTTCGACCCCTCCGCGGCTTCGGCCCACGTTGTGGGAGTCGAACGCTTTGGTTATCGCGTGGTAGGAATATGCGTTATATCGCCGCGCGAGCTTCTCGCCCTGATAGCGCTGGTAGCTCGATGCACGAAAAGCGTCAGTTTTGTCGGGCGTGTCGTGTTCCTGCTGAGTGGCATTGTAGCCGCTCGGGCCGCGGTAGCTCAGCAGGCCCAGCGAACGCGCGGTTTTCATCCCCGTGAGGCCCGCCGCATCGTGCCGCTCGCCGAACGTATGGTCGGATTCTATCGCCATCCTCTGCGACTCGTTCAGGGCGATGCACCACGGCGAAGCCTTTGCCGAGGTGGCGATCAGCACCAAGCGCTCGGTGAACCCCGGACGCAACAGTGCCATCTCCATTGCCTGGAAGCCGCCGATCGAACTGCCTATCGCCGCTTTTACGCGGTCGATCCCAAGGTGGTCGGCCAGCAGCAGGTGCGCGTGCGCCATATCGCGGATCGTAAGTTGTGGGAAATCGCCGTACCACGGTTCGCCGGTCGCGGGGTTTGTGCTCAGCGGGCCCGTCGTGCCGTAATGCGATCCGATAATATTCGCGCATACCGTGAAATTGCGTGCTGGATCGAGGAAACGGCCATCTTCGACAGTGTGCGGCCACCAGTCGGCAACATCCGAATTAGCCGTCAGCGCGTGGCATACCCACACGGCGTTATCGCCCGTGAACTTACCGAACGTGTGGTATGCGATCGTGAGCCCCGGCAATACTCCGCCCAATTCCAACTCGAAAGGTTGTTCGTATATACAATATCTTACTGACATTTACTTATTGTTTTGCGGCGGGCGCAGCGAGCCGCACTCATGCGTCCGGCAGGGAGCGCGGGCCTCTGTGCGTTGGCTCATGCAGTCCGGAGCCACCCCGGGCGGAGGACTGCCCCTCCCGCAATGCCCTTGCACGCCTCCGCTGGCTCCGGCCTGAGAACTAAGTCTCCGCCATTAACCGTTAACCACTAATTCGAACGCCTGCTCGAAGTCCGCCTTCAGGTCGTCGATATGCTCGATCCCGACCGAGATGCGGAGCGTCGATTCGCTGATCCCTGCCGCCTTCAAAGCATCGGCCGAGAGTTGCGAGTGCGTCGTTGCCGCTGGTTGGATGATCAGCGTCTTGTTGTCACCGACGTTGGCCAGATGTGACACCAGGCGCAGTGAATCCACAAACCGGCTCGTCTGCTCGCGAGTTCCGCGCAGCACCACCGACAGCACGCATCCGAAGCCATTGTGCAAATATCGCGCCGCCATTGCGTGACTCGGGTGGCTCGTAAGGCCCGGGTAGCTTACGCTCTCGACCTGTGGATGTTGCTCGAACCAGCGCGCGAGTTCCAGAGCGTTCGACGCCTCACGCTCCACGCGCAGGGAGAGCGTCTCCATCCCTTGGAGGATCATGAACGAGTTGAAGGGTGCGATCGCGGGCCCCAGGTCGCGCAGGGCCTCGGTGCGGCACTTGGCGATAAACGCCGCCGGCCCGAACGCCTGCCACATGTTCATTCCGTTATAGCTCTCCGACGGCCCGTCGATCATCGGGAAACGCCCGTTGCCCCAGTCGAACCGTCCCGCGTCGACTATCACGCCGCCCATGCTCGTCCCGTGGCCGCCCATCCACTTGGTGGCCGACTCGACAAGGATATCTGCGCCGTGGTCGATCGGGCGGCAGAGGTATCCGCATGCCCCGAACGTGTTGTCTACCACCAGCGGCACCCCGTTACGGTGGGCCACGTCGGCCAGCGCACGGAAATCGGGCACCGAGAAGTTGGAGTTGCTTATGCTCTCGACGTATATCGCCTTCGTATTTTCGTCTATCAGCGCCTCGAAATCCTCGGGTGCGAGCCCTTTGGTGAACCTGCACTCGATCCCGAAGCCGCGGAACGTATTGCGGAACTGGTTGAACGTGCCGCCATATAAATACGGGCTCGAAACCAGATTGTCGCCCGCCCGCATGATCGTTGTAAGTGCAACTAACTGTGCCGCATGCCCCGAACCGACTGCCAGAGCGCCCACGCCGCCTTCGAGGGCCGCCGCGCGTTTTTCGAGCACGTCGGTCGTTGGGTTCTGCAAGCGCGTGTAGATATTCCCCGCCTCGCGCAGGGCGAAGAGGTCGGCGCCGTGCTGCGCGTCGCGGAAGAGGTATGCCGTTGTCTGGTATATCGGAACTGCGCGTGAATGGGTGTCGCTGTCGACCGTCTGTCCGCCGTGCACCTGCACGGTCTCGAACCTTAATCCTTCATTAGTTTTATCACTCATTTTCAATTTTCAATTGTCCATTATCAAAATGCGACATGATCTCGTCCTTCAGTTTCGCGGGCTCGACACAAGTCTTTATCTCTCCGTTGCGCGCCACGGAGATCATCCCCGTCTCCTCGGAAACGACCACGATCACGGCGTCGGTCTGCTCGCTCGCCCCGAGGGCCGCCCTATGGCGCATTCCAAACGACAGTGGTACATTGCCGTTCTGGGTCGAGGGCAGGATGCACTTTGCCGCCTGGATGCGCCCATCCTTTATTATAACAGCCCCGTCGTGGAGCGGCGAATTCTTGAAAAACAGGTTCTTGAGCAGCGGTGCGGTGACGTTGGCGTCTACCTGTACTCCCGTTTCAGCGATCGGCGCGAGGTCGGAGTCGTGCTCGATTAGCACCAGCGCCCCCGTCTTGGATGCCGCCATATCGACACATGCCCTCACCAATGGTGCTATATGCTCGAAGTTTTGCTCCTTGTTGTCCCTTGAGGAGAACAGCTTGCGCAGGACCCAATGGCGGCGTTTCAGCCCCCTGTTGCCGATCATTTGCAAGAAACGCCTGATCTCGGGCTGGAACAGAACTATCAGCGCGATCACTCCCACGCTAAGCACACTGCCCAGTATCTCCGTGAGCATCACCATCTTGAGTGCGCGCACAACGAACCAAACGATGTACAGCATCAGGATGCCCACCAGAATGCTCGGGATCGGCGTCCCGCGCGCGATCTTATACACATAATACATTATCAGCGCGACCGCCAATATGTCGAAGATATCCGTTATACTTATCGGGATGAAGCCCATCTGGATGCTTGTTATATGGTATATTTATATGTCCATGCAAAATTAGCTAAATTCCGGGAAAATGGAGAATGGAGAATCAATTATTTGTATCTGGCGGCCGCACTCCACGTGCGGCCGCCAGATACTGTCATCTCNCATCTCGAAGCGTGGAGCGAGAGATCTCTCGCTCCACGCTTCGAGATGACAAAAATATGGATTGCTTCGCCCTGCGGTCTCGCAATGGCGGTACGCAGTTCTCGGACCGGAGCCAGCGGAGGTGTATGTAAAGGCATCGCGCGCTGGACAGCAGTCCGCCGCTTGGGGTGGCTACGGCCTGCAAGGGCCAACGCACAAAGGCCTCCCGCTCCCTGCCGGAGCCAGAATGCGGCTCGACGCTTTATTCCATGCTGTTGGAGTTCGCTCGCGCCTTTCGCAGACGATAGAGCGCGTCGGCCGACTGACGGATCTTGCTGCCGAGCAATACAGGATAATCGGGATGGTCGCGCCAAAATGCGTCGACCTCCCCGGCCGCCGCTTCCGAACGATGCCCACCTAACAGCGCCGAAGCCCAGTCGCGGGGGAAGAATATATCACCGGTGCGCTGGATCTCCGCCATCGCTTCCAGCCCCGGACGTATATATTTCAGGGCATGTTCTTCGCGGGCCGGATGGTTCAGTAGGCCCAACGCTGTGGCTGCCCATGGCTCGATCCGGCGGTTCTCGGCCACGAGCAGGCTTTGGAAAACGGAATCCCTCACCGCGGGGTCGGGCGACACCGCCGGGGAGATGTAATCATACTGCGTCATACGGTCGGGATTTGTGATCCGCGTGCGCTGACGGGCGGCGATCTCGTCGGCACGCTCCGGAAAACGCAGGGCCAGAGTGTACGACAGCGAGGTCAGGTCGGTTTCGCTCAACCGGTGATTGCGCGCCAACGCCTCGTCATCCCACAGGTCGTGGACGCGATCCAGAGCCTCCGGAGTGCGGGCGGCGCTGCAATATGCCCGAATGGCAAGGCTTCGCCGATCGGGCCGCGGGTCGTTTTCGGCCATATCCCACAGCGCACTTTCGAAATCGGGCGAGGGCTCTTCGTTGAAGAACAGGCTGAAACACCCGCTTGCATAACCCAGTGCAAGGGCGAAAAGCTGATGATCCTCCTCGTGCGGCATATAGCGAATCATTGCCTGCATGAAATTATCGCGATCGACCGTGAGGTTGAGTAGGTTCTCGTTGAGTGTGATCAGCGCGGTAAGCCGGATTTTCGGGTCGGTGAACGAGCCGAGATGCTTCATCACATAGTCCGAAGTCTCCCCATTGAGAGGGAAGAAACCATAGGCGAGGCCGTCAGCGTTCGGAATTACATGGCGCACCCCGGCAGGAAGCGGCAGCACGATCTCCGGCCGGTCGATCACAGTGCGCAGCGTATCTGTCCCGTTATCCCCTATGGCTAAAATCGTCAGCGGCTGCTCCCATACCAACTCGCGCCCCAGAGGGTCTTCCTGACGGATGTGCAGTTCCTTCCCCTCTATGGTGCAATGAACGGTGGGCATGCCACTCTCGGTTACCCATACACGGCTCCATGCCGCCAGATCGTCCTCCGAGCGGCTGTCGAAAACGGCGATCAGGTCGTCCCACGTAGCGTTGTCATAGGCGTGGCGGGTGAGGTACTGGCGGATACCTTCACGGAATTTCTCGGGCCCGAGTTTGCGGTAGAGCATATTCATCACAATCGGCGACTTCGAGTAAACGATACGGCTGTATATCAGCCCCGCGTTGCGCAGGTTGTCGAGCGGTTGACGGATGGGCATGGCGCCATCGGTGCGGTCTTCGGAGTAGGCGGCCGGGTAGTCTCGGCGGATGAAGTTAAGGTCGTGGTCGACCTCGGGAAACATCGGCCCCACGATCAGCGAACTGAAGAAAGTTGCAAAAACCTCTTTCGTCCACACTTCGTCGAACCACTTCATGGTCACGAAATCGCCGAACCACATGTGCGCGGTTTCGTGTGCGATCAGGTCGGCCCGGTTCATGCGGTCGTCGACGGTGGCGTTGCTCTCCAGAAAAATCCGTCGGTCGTTATAGAGCGTCGCGCCCATGTGTTCCATGCCCCCGTACTGAAAGCCGGGCAGAACCACGAGGTCGTATTTATCGAATGGATAAGGAATGCCGGTATACTCCTCGATCCACTCCAGAGAGTGGAAAACCTGATCGAGCACATCCGGACACTGCGCCGTTTTACGCGGGTCTGTCTCGCGGTGGTACAGCGTCACCGAGCGGCCCTCGCGCGAGGCGGTGTACTTCGTAAAACGGCCGCATACGAACGAGAAAAGATAGGTCGGAATGGGAGCCGTCTCGCGAAACGAAACCATTCGTCGTCCGGCCGTCGAGGTCGAATCCACATCGGCCACCGCCCCGTTCGCCACGGCCGTCCACTCGGCGGGCACTTCCAACTCCAGAGTGAAGCGCGCCTTCAGGTCGGGCTGGTCGAAGCATGGGAACAGCGTTCGGGCGCGGTCGGGGACGAGCAGCGTGTAGAGGAAATCGTCGCGACGGTTGAGCGACTGGTCGGCCGCGGTGAAAACTATCTCCATAAGGTTTTCTCCTTTTGCGGTCTGCGCGGCGTCGACGATAATATGTTCGTTGCGGACGGCATAGTCCACCGCCCCGCCGTTCAGGCGCACGCTCTCCACAGAGGCCGGATCACCACGGAAATCGACAACCAGCGGCGTAGGCTCGTCGAACTTCACGAGGATCGCGGCCTGTCCGCGGACGGCGCTGTTGCGTTCCTGCGGAACGGAGAAACGCAGGTTGTAAGCCACCTCACGGTAATTATCCTTGCGCCACCGGGCAAGTTCGCTGCTGACGCCCGGCTCGGTCATAATGTCGGATGATCCTGAAGCGCAGGCGCACAGCCATAGCGCCGCACCTGCCAATATCAAACGGTTTAACATGATCTGTCAGATTAAGTTATGTAAACTATAAGATAGTTCCCCTCGCAAAGCACGCGCAGATCGACATCCTGCGTCTCGATCCGCCCCTGTATCACGCTGTGTGCGAGGTCGCAGCCCGTTATCCGCAGATCGCGCAGGAAATCGAGGCCGCGCCGCCCGGAGTACTTATACATCGCTTCCTTGGCGCACCACACTGCGGCGGCGAAATCCGTCCTCGCGGAGTCGGGCAGCAACGCCTCCTGCGGTGAAATAAACCGTGTGACCGACCGGGAGAAATCACGTGTAACACTCTCCACATCGACCGCACATGACTGCGGCGACACGATTACTGCCGCCATTCCGCGGGTGTGTGCGACACCGATATGCAACGGCGATCCGGCGATCATCGGCGCACCTGCCCCGGTGTAGGAGATTTCGCCGTCGGGAACAACGGTGCGCAACGCCGCCCGCCATGCGAGATGTTCGATCCTGCGTGCGGGAGATGCGAAACGGTCGGCCGACATGCGGTCACCCTCCGTGACAAGCGTGCGCAACCGCTCCTCGCTCTCGTCCGCCGACCAGAGCAGAAGTGTTGCACTGCCCGTATTTTCTTTGAGGATCAGCGGCATAGGCTATGCCTTTTTTACTGCATCTGCGCCGCGATCGGCAACCACCTTCACCTTGTCTATCCGCCGTCCGTCGAGCGCGCTGACGGTGAACGTAATTCCTTTCGACGACACGCTCTCCCCCTTTTTCAGGAAGTTGCGTTTTAGTTCGAGCATCAGGCCCGCAATGGTCTCCGACCCGCCGCAAACTTCCTCGAAATAGTCTTCGTCGAGATCGAGCACTCTCTCCAGATCGACAATGTGGGTCTTGCCCTCGAACATGTAGGTGTTCTCGCCCAACCGCTGATAGAAATCCGACGGCAGACGGTCCGACTCATCGGTGATCTCACCCACAATCTCCTCCAGAATATCCTCGAGCGAAACCAGCCCCTGCGTCGCACCGTACTCGTCGACCACTATGGCCATGTGTACCTGGCTGTTCTGGAATTCGCCCAAAAGGTCGTTTATCTTCTTGTGCTCGGGCACGAAATAGGGCTTGCGCAGATGTTTCTGCCACTCGAAGCCCTCGCCCTCGCCTATGAACGCCACCATGTCCTTGACATAGAGCACCCCCTCGATGTTGTCGATATTATCCGCGAAAACGGGGATGCGCGAGAACCCCGACTCGATAATGACGCGCCGCACCTTCTCGAAACCGTCCTCCACGTCGAGCGCGACGATATCCGGGCGCAGCTTCATGATCTCGGCGGCCTCGGTGTTGACGAAATTCACTATCCCCGACAGCATCTGCCGCTCCTCCTCGGTCTGGATCCGGGTGATCTCCATCGCATCGGACAGTTCGTCGATCGAGATATTACCCCGTCGGCGCGAGGCCTTTTCATTCAACTTGCTCCCCGAGCGCACCAGCAGCCACGAGACCGGCCGGAGCACGGGGCGTATGAACGATAGCGGCCCCGCCGCCATGCGCGCGAACCCAACGGGGTTGTAGGCCGCATAGATCTTAGGCATTATTTCGCCGAAAAGCAGCAGGATGAAGGTCACGATAACGCTCTTCACTGCAAACTCCCAACCCGCGCTGTTGAACGCCGCGAGCATGTCGATGGCGTGGTTGGCGAGGATAACGATGCAGATATTCACGAAATTGTTGGCGATCAGCACCGTGGCGAGCAAGCTCTCCGGATCGGCCAGCAGCCTGAAAACGGCCCTGTCCGACTGTGCATCGCGGCGGCGCATCCGGTCGAGTTGCGTCTGTGTGAGCGAGAACATCGACGTCTCCGACCCCGACATCAGCGCCGAACAGAACAGCAATATAACCACGAGCGCCAGATAGATTATGACCCGGGGCTCGAACGCGTGCCATGCCGCTATGGATAGAAGTGTATTCATTTTTTAACCTAAACCGCAACCCCGAAATCCCTCAGCGCATCGTTGAGCGATGTTTTAGTGTCGGTCGACTCCTTGCGCTGTCCTATTATCAGGGCGCAGGGTGCTCCGTACTCGCCGGCGGGGAATTTCTTTTGGTAAGTCCCGGGAATAACTACCGAGCGCGGAGGCACATAGCCTTTGTATTCAACCGGTTCGGGGCCGGAAACGTCGATTATCTTCGTCGAGGCAGTGATTGTCACATTCGCGCCCAACACCGCTTCGCGCCCAATGTGCGCACCCTCGACCACGATACACCGCGAACCTATGAAGCAGTCGTCCTCGACGATCACAGGCGCGGCCTGCACGGGTTCGAGCACGCCTCCGAGCCCCACGCCGCCGCTAAGGTGAACCCGCTTGCCCACCTGTGCACACGACCCCACGGTGGCCCATGTGTCGACCATCGTACCCTCGTCGACATACGCTCCGATATTGACATACGACGGCATCATCACCACGCCCGGCGCGATATACGCGCCATAGCGCGCCACCCCGTGCGGCACCACACGCACACCCAGGGCCTCGTATCCGCTCTTGAGTTCCATCTTGTCGTAGAACTCCAGCGGCCCCGCCATCGTGGTCTTCATCTTCTGTATCGGGAAATACATCAGCACCGCCTTTTTCACCCACTCGTTGACCTGCCACTTCCCATTGCCTACGGGTTCCGCCACGCGCACCGCGCCCTTATCCAACATCTCGATCACCTCGCGCACTGCGGCCTGCTCGCGCTCGCCGCCCAACAGAGCGCGGTCGTTCCATGCGGCCTCTATCAATGTCCTCACCATTTTTTCTATGTGTTATGTAATAAACATTACAAAATTATATAAATTTGTCCTTTATTTAATACTCCACGGATCACTTAAATACTATTGATATGAAGAAAGTTTGTTACATTGCCGTTGCAGCCTGTCTGTTCACCCTCGCGGGATGCGGCGAAAAGAAAACGAAGATCACGATGCTTCCCTATCCCGAAACGAGAATGGACGATGTGGTTGAGGACTACCACGGAACGCAGGTCGCCGACCCCTATCGCTGGCTGGAGGACGACAATTCGGCCGAAACCGCGGCATGGGTGAAGGCGCAGAACGAGGTGACGTTCGACTATCTCGGCCAGATACCCTACCGCGAGCAGATGAAGGAGCGCCTGTTCGAACTGTGGAACTATCCCAAGGAGGGTGCGCCGGCCAAACATGGCGATTGGTACTACTTTATGAAGAACGACGGCCTTCAGAACCAGAGCGTTCTGTATCGTCAGGCGTCGCTCGACGGCGAGCCTGAGTTGTTCCTCGACCCGAACGCATTTTCGGCCGACGGCACAATGGCGCTCGTGGACATATCGTTCTCGGAGGACGGTAAGTATTTCGGCTATTCGGTTTCGGCGGCAGGGTCGGACTGGGTGGAGATCTATGTTATCGACACCGATACGAAGGAGAAACTTTCCGACGTCATTAAATGGGTTAAATTCTCCGGCGCAGTATGGGCGGCCGACTCCAAAGGCTTCTATTACAGCGGATACGATGAACCGGCAAAGGGCAGCGAACTCTCTGGGCAGAACCAATTCCAGACCGTTTACTACCATAAGTTGGGCGACACGCAGTCGGCCGACAAACTTATCTACCGCGACAACGCGCATCCGCTCCGTTATTTCAGCGGTGCGGAGAGCGAGGACGGCAAATATATTTTCGTGAACGGCACCGAGGGCACCCACGGCAGCGAAATACTCTATCGCGCGACCAACAGCAATGCTCCGTTCCGCGTCCTGCTTCCGGGCTTCGAGAACGATTACGCGCTGATCCACTGCGAAGATGACATAGCATATTTCTACACCAACGACGGCGCGCCCAACTATCGCATTGCGACGATGAACCTGCGCGAGGCAAAACCCGTGCTTAAAGACTTTATCCCCGAAAATACCGACGCACTGTTGCAGGATGCCGGTTTCGTGGGCGGATATTTGATTGCTTCCTATCTCGAAAATGCTCAGAGCGCCGTCTTGCAATATAATAAGGACGGTTCGCTGGTGCGCCGCGTGGAACTTCCGGGCATCGGCACGGCAGGCGGCTTCGGCGGCAAGAAAGACGCGACCGAAACGTTCTACTCGCTCTCGACGTTCACCGCGCCCCCGACCGTATACCGTTACGACCTGGCGACGGGCGGATCGACAGTGTTCCGCACCCCCGAGTTGAAATACGACCCCTCGCTCTATACTTCCGAGCAGGTTTTCTTCACCAGCAAGGACGGCACGCAGGTCCCGATGTTCATCGTACACCGCAACGATATGAAAAAGGACGGCTCTAACCCGCTGATGTTATACGGTTACGGCGGTTTCAACCAGAGCCTGACCCCCGGCTTCAATCCCACCAACATCATGTTCATGGAGCAGGGCGGCATCTATGTGATGGTTAACCTGCGCGGCGGCGGCGAATATGGCGACAAATGGCACAAGGGCGGTATGCTCGACCAGAAGCAGAACGTGTTCGACGACTTTATCGGCGCGGGCGAATGGCTGATCGAGAACGGTTATACCTCACCGGAGAAACTCGCTATTCAAGGCGGCTCGAACGGCGGCCTGCTGGTGGGTGCGTGCATGGCGCAGAGGCCCGACCTGTTCGCCGTGGCGATCCCACAGGTGGGTGTTATGGATATGCTCCGCTACCACCTGTTCACCGTAGGTTGGGGTTGGGCCGTGGAGTACGGACGCTCGGACAACGCTGCCGATTTCCAATATCTTTACGCATACTCGCCGCTCCACAACCTGAAAGAGGGCACGTGCTATCCGGCAACGCTGGTTACCACGGCCGATCATGACGACCGCGTCGTCCCGGCCCACTCGTTCAAGTTTGCAGCAAGGCTCCAGGCCGTGCAGGGCTGCGACCGTCCCGCCCTGATCCGCATCGACACCAACGCGGGCCACGGTGCAGGCAAACCCACGGCGAAACGCATAGAAGAAGCGGCCGACATCTACTCGTTCACGCTCTGGAACACCGGTTCACCGGTCGAGTTCGGGAAGTAAGTTTACACACCGCCCGGAACTGCCGCTTTTGAAAAAAGGCGGCAGTTCTCTCAAAATAAGGAATATGAAAGTATACAAATTCGGAGGCGCGTCGGTGCGTTCGGCCGATGGCGTGAGAAACCTTGCGGCGATCGTCGGGATGGAGCGGGAACCGCTGTTCGTGATCGTTTCGGCCATGGGCAAGACGACTAACGCGCTGGAGAAGGTCACCGAGCTATTTGTCACGGGAGATAAACATGGCGCGCGGGAAGCGCTTAGCAACAGCAGGGCCTATCACGCGGAGATATGTGGTGGGCTTTTCCCGGAAGGAGGGCTTCCGGAGCGGGTCGCAAGGTTTTTCGACGAACTGGAGGGTATTATAGACACAGCCGCACCCGATGGTAAGGAGTATGACTATTGGTACGACCTGATCGTGAGCCGCGGGGAGTTGATCTCGACGTCGATCGTGTCCGACTACCTCGTGCGACAGGGGATGCACAGCAAGTGGATAGATATCCGCCGCTGTTTCGTGACCGATGCGCGGCACAGGGACGCCAATGTGGACATCGCCCGCTCCGCCCCGCTGCTTCTGAGAGAGACAGATGGTGCGGATATCTATGTAAGTCAAGGGTTTATCGGCGCCGATGCAGAGGGCCGGACAACCACCCTCGGGCGTGAGGGATCTGACTATTCGGCGGCGGTGGCGGCCAATATCCTCAATGCCGACAGCCTGACTATCTGGAAAGACGTCCGCGGCGTGATGAACGGCGACCCGAAGATATTCCCCGATGCCGTCTACATACCCGAACTAACATATCTCGACGCGATCGAACTTGCCTATGGCGGTGCGCAGATTATACATCCTAAGACGATCAAACCGCTTCAGAATAAGGATATTCCGCTGTACGTCCGTTCGTTTGCCGAGCCTTCGGTGCCGGGCAGCGTAATCCGCCGCGAAATGAACGGGCGTATCGAGGTGCCCGTGCTGATCCTCAAACACGATCAGGTACTGATCTCGATCCGCCCCAACGACTTTTCGTTTGTGCTGGAAGACCGGTTTTCCGCGATATTCTCGCTGTTGGAACGCCACGGCATCAAGATCAACCTTATCCAGAGCTCGGCGGTCAACCTGAGCCTCAGCGTGGATGCCTCGCGACATCTTTCGGAAGTAGTCGATGAACTTCGCGAACAACAGTTCCGCGTATTGTATAACGATGATATGCAGTTGCTTACAATTCGCGGATATACCCCCTTCCTGCTGGAGAAATACGGTTCTGGCAGCGACATCTACCTCACCCAGAAGACCCGCCGCACGCTTCGTATCGTTCGCAGGATGCCAACGGGAACGCCGACCAAGCGCGGGCATTAAGGGGGCACCGTCATTTACTCCAATCGATGTTCCAACACACGTGATCTGATCGCCTCGAAACCGGTGCGTGCGAGGGGTGTGCCGCCGAAAATGCGCCGAAATTCCGGTTCGGAGAGCGCATGCCAGAATTCAGGTGTCGTCAGCGTTGGGTCGATGACCGGAGCGAACGCAGGATTTCCGAACAGCGGCGTTTTTTGGTTATGCGGGCAGCAACTCTGGCACTCGTCACACCCGTGCAGCCAGCCATGTAGCATCGCGGGCGGTGTTGCCTCACCTTCGGACCTGCGTTCGTTCAGCAGGCGCGCGATGCACCGCCCCGTATCAACGACGCGCGGCGACACGATAGCGCCATTGGGGCAGGCATCCATGCAGCGTGTGCACGTCACGCATCCATTCGCAGTATAAGGCGCATCATAAGCATCACATTCGGCGTCGATCACGAGTTCGCCCAACAGCACGAACGACCCGTAGAGCGTGGTCAGAAGCAACGAATTTTTGCCGACCCATCCGAGCCCCGCCTCCACGGCCCATGATTTCTCCAGCAGAGGGGCCGTGTCGCTGAACGAACGTCCGTTCACACCGGGATATTGCTTCCGGATATGCGCAAGAATCTCGTCCAACATAGCCTTAATAAGCGTGTGATAATCGGGAGCATAGGCATACGACGCGATCTTCGGGGCCCGCCCGGTCTGGTTCCATGCCGTGTTCTTGCAGTTCACGGCGCAGACTATCACCGTCCGCGCCCCTTCCACGAGCGCCGCTGGATCGAGCCGTTTCCCTCGGTAGCGCCGCATATACTCCATCCCCGACTCCATTCCCGCCGCCAGCCATCGGTCGAGGTTCGCAGCCTGTTCGCCAAGTTCGCGGCAACGCGCGATCCCGCAAAGCGAAAACCCCGCTCCGGCAGCCACACTACGTATGAATTCAGATGAAATAGTCATCCCCTGTGTTATTTTCCACAAAAATAACGTTTAAAATAATAATTCGCGTATTTTTGTCTTTTACGGGAGTTTCATGCTGTCTGCTAAACAATATGGCAATAAGCACACTACGCGACCTTTATGTCGCCAGCACGGGGAAATATGCCGATCGGCCGGTGTTTTCCATGTACGAATTCGCCGAAGAGTCGCTCACATACAGGGAGTTTGCCGGGCGCGTGGAGATGGTTGCGGGCTTGCTGCACGGTGCGGGCCTGCGGGGCGGCGACCGCGTGGCGCTACTCAGCACCAATATGCCCAACTGGGCGGTGTGCTATTTTGCGGCGGTGGCCTCGGGATATGTCGTTGTGCCAATACTCCCCGACTTCTCGGGCCCCGAGTTGGATAAGATAATCCTCCATGCCGAGTGCAAGGGCCTGATGGTGTCGGACAAACTTTTCTCCAAAATATCGAAGGAGGTTGTGGATGATCTCAATATAGTGATCCGCACTAAAAACCTCGGCATCACGCACCAGACCGTGCACGAAGAGGGCAGTTTCGCCGATCCGCAGCCGGAGGACGTGGCGGCGATAATATACACTTCGGGCACGACATCGGAGCCCAAGGGTGTGATGCTCACCCATTACAACCTCGCGCGGCAGATCGAGATGGAGTCGCACCTCTTTCCGATACGTCCAGACGACGTATTCCTGTCGATACTCCCCCTGGCACATACATACGAATGCTCGGTGGGGATGTTGCTGCCGTTCTACTCGGGGGCCTCGGTGGTCTATCTGGACAAGGCGCCCACGGCCTCGACGCTCATCCCGGCTATGCGTAGCGTGAGGCCGACGATAATGCTCAGTGTGCCGCTGATAATAGAAAAACTCTATAAAAGCCAGATAGCATCGCGCTTCAGGAAGAAAAAGTGGCTGAAGAAGATCTACTCATGGCGTTGGTTCCAACGGCTGTTCCACTGGTTGGCCGGCGGGCGGATCAAGAAACTGTTCGGCGGCCGTATCCGATTCTTCGGGATCGGCGGCGCGAAGTTGGACGAACAGACAGAACGCTTCCTGGCCGATGCCGGGTTCCCATACGCGATCGGGTATGGGCTGACGGAAACGGCGCCGCTGCTTGCCGGTGCGGTACCGGGGCGCGTGCCGTTCC
>QMCD01001919.1_pt1 | contig 17054 bp, 16 predicted proteins | sample 1821841 | NCBI WGS metagenome assembly QMCD01 (sample SAMN01991225, study PRJNA193472) | Termite gut metagenome, whole genome shotgun sequencing project. | isolation source: worker | host: Macrotermes natalensis | reverse complement strand
CCAAAGTCAAATCCCAGAAACGTTCCACAGTTGCGATGTCCATACGTTCATCGGGCGAGTGCACGCCTCGCATCGTTGGTCCGTAGGAAACCATATCCATACTCGGATATTTCTCGCTAATCAAGCCACATTCCAAACCTGCGTGAATGGCAAGAGCCTGCCCTTCTTCGTTATACAGACGTTTGAATGCATCCAAAATCACAGCTAAAATCGGAGAATGGATATTGGGTGTCCAACCCGGATAACCCTCTCCCTGCTTGGTTTTCGCACCGATCAACTCGAATGTTGCTGCCACTTGATTAGCCACCTCAAACTTACGCGATTCCACCGAACTGCGTTGCGAAGTCGTGATTAAAATTTCCCCATCCTGCATTTGGATTGCCGCCAAATTAGTGGAGGTTTCCACGAAATTCGGAATATCCGATGCCATACGGATTACGCCGTGAGGAACAGCAGTCAAAGCTTTGATGAGATTGCTCGCCTGATTATCGGGCAAAACCTCTGCAAAGGGCTCTATCGCTTGCACTTGCACAATCACATTCGGCTCTGTTAAAGGCAATTCTTTTTTCACAGTTGCATAAAAGTCCAAAGCATATTTTTCGAAAGATGCCGATTTTTCAGTAGGTATAGCGATTTTTGCCGATGCCTCACGAGGAATGGCATTGCGCAAATTTCCTCCAACAAATTGGTTCAATTTCAAATTAAAATCCCTGATTCCGGCAAGTAGTAAGCGATTGCAAAGTTTAAGTGCGTTTTCACGTCCTTTGTTTATATCATCACCCGAATGTCCTCCCGACAAACCTTTCACTTGAATTTCGTAGCATTTGTAGGCGTTCGGCAATTTCTCCATCGTATAAGGCAAAGTGATCACCGTGTCTATTCCACCTGCGCAACCGATGAAAAACTGTCCATCGTCTTCCGAGTCCAAGTTCAGTAAAATATCGCCTTTCAACCAATTCGGTTCCAATCCGAAGGCTCCGGTCAAGCCGGTTTCTTCGTCCACCGTGAACAGGCATTCAAGATTTCCGTGAGCGATGTCGTTTGAAGTTAAAATCGCAAGTTGTGCAGCAACACCAACACCGTTGTCTGCCCCGAGTGTCGTGCCTTTCGCTTTAATCCATCCGTCAACAATTTCATATTGGATCGGGTCTTTGTCGAAATCAAAAACAACATCGTTATTCTTTTCGCAAACCATATCGATATGGCTTTGCAAAATCACGGTTTTTCGGTCTTCGTAACCTTTTGTAGCAGGCTTTCGTATCAACACATTGCCGGTTTTATCTACGGAACAATCCAATTGATATTGTTTGGCAACGTCGATCAGATACGCACGGATTTTCTCTTCTTTCTTGGAAGGACGCGGTATTTTGAGGATTTCGAGGAAGTATTTCCACAGGGTTTCCGGTTGCATAAAATGAGTTTGAAAGTTTGAAAAGTTAGAAAGTTTGAAAGTTAGAAAGTTTGTAAAGTTTGAAAGTTAGGAGTACACCTCTTTTTTGGCTGCCATTAGGGTGTTTCCGAGGAGTGAAACGATGGTCATCGGACCTACTCCACCGGGAACAGGCGTGATATGCGAACATTTTGGAGCAACCTCATCGAACTTCACATCGCCGATAATTTTGTAGCCTTTTTCGCTGTTATCCGCAATGCGGTGGATGCCGACATCAATAATAACAGCACCGTCTTTCACCATATCTGCCGTAACGAATTCCGGTTGACCGATCGCTGCAATCAGAATATCTGCCGATCGGCAAATTTCTTTCAGATTTTTCGTGCGACTGTGGCACAGGGTTACCGTACAGTTTGCTTTTTTCGTATTGCGTGAAAGCAGTATGGATATAGGTGTTCCAACGATATTGCTACGACCGAGAACAACACAGTTTTTACCTTCGGTTTCGATGCCCGAACGTTCGATCAAGGTCATAATTCCTGCGGGTGTGGCAGGTTGATAGCAAGGCATACCGGTAACCATCAGTCCGATATTTTGCGGATGAAAGCCGTCCACATCTTTTTTCGGGTCTATTGCGAAAATGACTTTATCTGTATTGATATGCTTTGGCAGAGGGAGTTGTACGATATAACCATCCACATCTTCATCGTTGTTTAGGAAATCGATCGTTCTCAAAAGTTCCTTTTCAGATGTGTTTTCCGAAAGTCTATACACAGAAGAGATGAATCCGACTTCCTTACATGCGCGTTCTTTTGAGGCAACGTAGGTTTCGCTTGCGGGGTCGTTTCCCACCAAAAGTGCTGCCAAGTGTGGCACTTTCAAGCCTTCGTCCATACGTTTTCTAACTTCGTTTGCGATTTCGTTTTTAACTGTTGTAGCGATGATTTTTCCGTCGATTAGATTCATACTTATTTATGTTTTTTTATTTCGTTTTCAGTTTGCAAAGATACGAAAAAAAAATGAAAAAATTTGCACCATTCAAAAAAATTATGTATCTTTGCAAAAAGTACGATTATTATGAGCGAGATAACCATTCATTTTCCGACAAACATTGCGATGGACAGTCATGAATTGACAATGCTTATCGCATCGCAGCTCTACGAAAAAGGGAAACTTTCTCTCGGACAGGCTGCGGAGGTGGCTAATTTGAGCAAACGCACCTTTACTGAACTCTTGGGACATTATGGCGTTTCTGTCTTCAATTATCCTGCGAGTGAAATTTTTACGGATATTGCTCATTAGAACTCCCATATATAGGCACGATTGGCGTTATCGTTAAGGCAAAATTATTGGGAATTATTCCATCTGTGAAACCGCTATTGGATAAGATGAGAAAAACAAATTTCAGATTGTCTGCAGAATTGGAAAAAGATGCGTTAAGGGCAGCAAATGAGTAATTTGTGCTGCCTGTCTTACTCTCACGGCGAAACATCTCGAACGCAACGAAGGGAAAACCCGTCTGATTTCTCATTCCATATACCATAATCCAAAAAATCAATACTATAATGTTGATGACAAATAAGAAAGGCACCACCATAAGGATAGCTTGAAAACTGAGAAAGCCCTGTGTCATAATCGTCTGATGTCCAATAATATCCGGAGCTATGCGGACCACTTCTTCCTACACTTTCTCCCAAATGTGCTCCCCAAAGATTAAAATACTTGTCATACAATGTTTCATTCATCTGCGAGGTATTTCCGCTAAAACCGTTTCCTCCCAACGCAATATCCAAATTCACAAAATCATCTTTGGTCGGAACTCGCCAAGGTGCAGGGCAAAGCATATTGGCAAATCGCATAACAGCACACCACGAAAAGAAATCGCCGGGGTGTTCCGGATTTGAACGACAATCCGCATAATAATTCATTGTATCGGTGCGGGGACTGAAATCTATACCTCCGTAGTAAGTAGTTCGACTACTACAAACGCTTGTTTGCACTGCATCTGACCAAACTTGATTACCAACTGTCCAAACACTGTCCGTTGCAAAAGAAACAACGCCTAAACTATTTCCCCAACCGGGTGTGTTGTTATTACAGCCTGTTGCTGGTAATGGTGGCGGTGGCGGTAGTGTGGTGTCGCGAACACAGCGCAAAGATTGCCCCGTTTCCCATCCCACACCAATGTTTGTTAGGATTTGAGATGTGTTCACATTGAAAGTATAAGAAGATGAATGTGTCGTTAGTGGGGTTTGAGACCAATACCAAGCAGCTGTATTTTGCGTAGATAGTTGTCCTACACGATCACAGTAGCCTCCGAAAATACACCCCCAATTACGGGTAATTTGAGGAGGTAACCCCATCGTATTACCCACACCACCAAAGACTGCAAATAAGACCTCATAATCACTTTGTGTAGGCACACGCCAAGGAGCAGGACAAAGCAACGATTGATTGCGCACAACCGCACACCACGAAAATAAATCGCCCTTTTGACTCGGATTTGAACGGCAATCGGCATAGACAAAATCGGCATCACCTCCGATATAGTTTGTTTTGTTACAGTTCGTTGCAGTTACCGCATCCGACCAAACTTGATTACCCACTACCCAAACACTATCCGTTGCAAAAGAAACAATGCCGAAACTATTGCCCCAGCCCGGTGGAATGTTATTACAACCGTAGGAATCTTCTATAAATTCAAATGCGTGATACCCGCCACTAACCTCGGAAATCGCAGTCCCACAAGTATTACCAACAATGCAATAGTAATACAGTGTATCCACCATAGATGCCAAAGGAAAGAAATCGGCACTCGTTGCTCCCGGAATTGCTGTACCGCCACTATTGACACGCATTTTGTCAGAATACCACTGATAAGAGAACTCTTCCGAACCTGAAGCTTGCACCGTTAAATTGGGAAAATTTTCATTACCTGCCACTACGTTTTTCGATGTTGTGTCGGGTTGCACAAAAATCACAGGAGTCGTATCAATCTGCACCGTAATCCCCATTTGAGCATCCCAAGACCATACCGACGACCAACAACCTTCATCCGAGCGAGCACGAAAAAAGTACGTTCCGGAATTTTTTACGGTTTGCGTATCGGTGGCAAAGGTCATATCTGTGCCATCTGCTGTGGTGTTTTGCCAATAAATCGTGCCATCGTTTCCGTTCGATGCGATAAGTATTGCGGAATCGCAGGCAGGATTGGTTGCCGTAGTCACGGTAACACGTGTGGGCAAGGGATTAACCGTGATTGTTCCTGTGCTGATGACCGGAGGGCAAGTGCTGTCGCCAACTGCAGCAATCGTCCACGTGTAAACACCCGGGGTCGTAGGCGTTCCATCAAAAAATATATTGCCGTATCCGAAGTGACTTGCAACACCATCCGGAACAACATCCCACGAAAGTGTGGGGATTGTTGTTATTGCTCCACTCCAATTATGCGAAACTCCTGCGATAGGTTCGTTCAAACATATCGTTTGATGACGTGTGCTTGCATCGGTTGCCAATGTTAGCTCAACCAACGGACAATTCCGAACGCAACGTAACGAAAATCCCGGATTTTTGCCCGTACTCCACTGCGGACTGTTTTGTCCTTTGGAGTCGAAATAGAGATGTCGAGCGTTGTTCGCATCCGTCGCCGTTTTCGACCAATAATGCGCATATTCTCCTTGCTGAACGCCTATTCCGCCCGTAGACAAACACGCTCCCGCAAACGTGCCACCCCAAACATTCGAGTTCACATAATAGTCGTTAACCAAAGGCAAATCCGGAGGAGCTAACATCCGATCTTCGCCATTCCCTCCAAAAGATAAATCCAAAGCAACAAAATCCTCCACACTCGGAACTCGCCAAGGCTTTGGACAAAGCAAGTCCTCAAATTTTTTCACCGCACACCACGAAAACAAATCACCCTTATAACCCGGATTGGAACGGCAGTCGGAATGAAACGTGGGAGGCGTGATATATCCGCCATCAAACGCTGTTTTTTGGCAGGTGTTCACACTCACCGCATCCGACCAAAGCAGCGTGTCCACAAGCCAAACGCTGTCGGTTACGAAACTTGCCTTACCCAAAATTACCCAAGCCGGTGTGAGGATATTGCAACGGTTGCTATCCACCGTTACAGGGTCGCCCCAGCGGTAGTTTTCGCTTACGGTTACATTGCGCACATCAAGCGTGCTTCCCCAAATGGCAAGTCCATCCAAACCCGCATTGTTCCCGCTAAACAGCGTGTTATAGACCCATCCGTTGCCTTCGGCATAGATGCCACCGCCGTAGTCGCTGGCACGGTTGTCTAACACATAGCAGTTCTCTACACGTGCGTTGGGTTTCATCCAAACACCGCCACCGTAGGGCGTTGGAGCAAGGTAGGCATAACCGTTGATGACAGCCAAACCGTTCAGCATCGCCCCTTCTCCCAAAATCACAGCAGCAAAGGCATTTTGGGCATCCAAAACGGTTCTGTTTTGAGCATAGTTGCGTTCAGAAAGGCGGGTTTCGTTTCCGAAAAAACCTCCGAAAACAGCTGTAGAATCGGGCACTTGCAGTGTGGTGTCGAGGAAATAAAGACCGGCTTTGAGCCACAGTTCCGAGGGTTCTTTTTGTGCCAGTGTCATCGCCGAATCTAAGCTGCAGGCATCGCTCCAAGAGGTGCCTGCTCCGGTGCCTTCCACGCTTACAAAAATGGGCGTTTGCGCAGATAACATCGCACTGCAGAAAAATCCTAAAATCACTATAAAAAAGTATGTTTTGAGCATGGTTATCTTCTGTTGATATGCGTGCGCGGGTTATTGAATGTTGAGGGATTGCGTTTTTTATCCCACAAATTTTTCATCAAATAGTTGACCGATATTTCGTGAGAGCCGTTCTGTGCGGGACGAATCGCACCTAAATAAATGTCGTAGGAATAGCCCAATCGTATTTGTTCGGTAATAAATCCCTTGACCGAAAAACTGAAGGCTTTTTGTCCTGTTTCTACATTTATTCCAAAGAAGTAACGGTGTTGGAAACTCCCGTGTATGCCCACATTGACGGATAGCGGAGTTGCCTGCACATAACGCACGAGTACCTCCGGACGAACCGACCAATCATCATCTAAAAGCCACGCCATTCCGCTCATCATCAAAAACTGCGTACCCATATTGGGTTGCCAATTTCCCGAGTTTGGTATATGTTTTTCAAAGTTTAATTTCGGCGGAGCAAGGTGTTTTACGGAAAGTCCGAAATAAAAACGACTTGTCCAATAATACGCTCCTATGTTGACATCGAATTTGGTATATTGTTCATGTCCACTCCCCAAAACAGGGTCGGTGGGGTCTTTCACGTGTTCGATTTTATCCCAATCTAAAATGGAGTGAAAAACACCTGCTTGCAGACCTAAACTCAACGAACTGTTTGCGAAAAACAACTTGTAGGAATAGTTTCCATAAGCGAAATTTCCGTTCAACGGCCCCCAAGATTCGTGTTGCAAAATAGCTCCCCACGAGTGTTTGTTGTTTTCGAACGGTGCGTGTCCGTCGAAATTCACTAAACTCGGCGAACTCGGCAGGTTTGTCCATTGTTTACGTGCGCTCAAATTGAGCGAAAAAGCATTGTCAACTCCGGCATACGCAGGATTATAGGTCATCGGATTGGAGGAAAATTGAGTCAACGGTAGCCCTAACTGCCCAAAACACAGGGCTGCTGAAATCGTTAAAAAGACTATGCATATTTTCCTAATCATCTCTTATTTTGCTATTTTCATCACTAACCAACCCGACAATACATTCGTTCCGGAAACCTCCACAAGATAGTTGTAAACCCCATCAGGAACAAGTTTTCCGTGCTTATTCTTCCCCTGCCAAACGACTTTGTTGTTGTCGTAGTTATCCACACTGTAAATCACTTCCCCATACGTATTAAGAATGGTTACTTTGTTGATGGGATAGTGTTCGATATTTTTGATGTCTAAATAGTCGTTTTGCCCATCTCCATTGGGCGAGAGGAACGTTGTTGAAGGACTAAACTGATGATAGCAGGGAAGTGTGAACTCAAACGTATCGGTGCATCCGGTACTTTGTTTGGTCATTTCGAGGCGATAGGCACTGCTGTTCGCCGGCACGTTGTTCAGGTCGCGCTCGTCCGAATAATAATCGCCGTCTATCGTCCACAAGAACGTGTAAATCAACGAATCTTCAATATGGTCAATAAGGCTTGGATGGAGCTGTATGGCACCATTGTTGCAGTTTGCGTTATCCGGAAAAGATACGGAGAACAAGTTTTTATCAATGGAAATATGTTTTTCCGGCGTGAAAAATAATTTCTTTGTGCGGTGCGAAGTGTCCGTAATTTCAACCCGGTGAGTTCCTGCCTTCAAGCCTCGAATTTCGCTTGCTGTTGTGCTATCATCCCACAGAAAAGTATAGATTTCTCCGGAAGTCCACACACTTGCCCAACTCTCTTCAAAGGGGCAAAAGCCTCCGTAATCAAGCTGCACATCATCATACACTACACGAACCGTCTGCGAGGTATCACTACTGCAATCGCCGGAAACAATCACACGATACGTGCCTGTATCTTGCCATTGTCCTGTCAAATTCAGTTGCTCCAACGTTTGACCGTTCAAATTTTCATTGTTGTGTTGCCATTGATAGCGAAGGTTCTGACCTGTTGCAGCAAGGGTCAGCGTGTAGGTCGGATACATATCCGAAAGCGTGCGAATATCTTGTGGTTGTTGTGTTATTGCAGTTTTCGGCAAGAGCAGTTCGAATGCTCCCATATCCACTCCATCACACGAACGTCGTGGATTATTATCCAAGTCGATCGTGTCGGAATCTCTCAAAACATCCGTTGTTCCACTGTTGTATGCCGGACTGTTTACGCTTATACGGAAATTTTGTGCGAATGGAGTTGATGTAAGTTCGATATTACCGACACCGGACACCATCGAATCTAATGCGGAATAGCTTGTTAAACATTCCTGCGACACCGATGTGTAGCCTGAATTTTGGAAAATGACGGCGTTCGTAACACGCCCTCCTGCGCTCAATCGCACGGCACTTGCCGGGTTTTGAGCATACAACGAAATCCCGCAGACAAGTAAGAACCCGAATATGCAGAGTTGTTTGAATATATCTTTTAGGTTCGATTTCATCGAAAATCATTACTAACCTGCAAAGATACGAAAAAATATTTGAAATTGCAAAATAGATTTATTTTGGTAGGGAATGCATCGCTCAGTAGAAAAAAAATTGAATAAACCAAATTCCAAGAAACCGAAAACAAAAATAGACCACCGATCGGCAGTCTATTTTCGTATCAAAATCATTGAAAAAACTTTATTTTTCAGTGGTTTCTGCAACTTCGGGAGTTTCTGCAACAACTTCCGGTGCAGGGGTTTCTTCGGCTACAGGTGCAGCAACAGGAGCTTCGGCAGGAGCGCCTTCAACTTTCTTCTTGCTCGCACCACCGGCACGACGTGTAGTCTTGGCTTTTGCAGCCTTTTTCTCTTTCAACATCGCTTCGTTGTAGTCAACCAATTCGATAAGAGCCATATCCGCATTGTCGCCAATACGACTGCCCATCTTCAAAATACGGGTATAACCACCCGGACGATTCGCAATCTTCGGTGCAACTTCTCTAAACAACTCGCTAACCGAATTTTTATCTTGCAGATAACTGAATACCACACGACGAGAGTGTGTTGTGTCTTCTTTCGCTTTGGTCAAAAGCGGTTCCACATACAAGCGCAAAGCCTTTGCTTTCGCCAAAGTGGTGTGGATGTGTTTGTGCATAATCAACGACGATGCCATGTTTGCTAACAATTGGCGACGGTGTGAATGCGTTCTACTGAGTTTATTGAATTTTTTTCCGTGTCTCATGGTTTGATGTCTTTACTAAATTAGTCTTTATCAATTTTATATTTGGTAACATTCATACCGAAGTCCAAATTTTTGCTCTTTACAAGTTCGTCCAACTCCGTAAGGGATTTTCTTCCGAAGTTTCGGAACTTCAACAGGTCGTTGCGATGGATGGATACCAATTCTCCGAGTGTATCAACTTCTGCGGCTTTCAAGCAGTTCAAAGCACGAACAGACAAGTCCATATCTTGCAAGCGTGTTTTCAACAACTGACGCATGTGCAAATCGGTTTCGTCCAGCACTTCTGCTACTTGTTCCTCTTCGGTTTCAAGTGTCATTTTATCATCAGAGAAAAGCACAAAGTGTTGAATCAAGATCTTTGCAGCATCTTTCAGTGCATTTTCCGGAGTGATAGAACCATCTGAATCGATTTCCATAACCAATTTTTCATAGTCCGTTTTTTGTTCAACACGGTAGTTTTCTACGTGATATTGAACATTTTTAATCGGAGTATGGATAGAATCCACAGCGATGGTATCTATGTGTGCGCCTTGTTCTTTGTTCTCTTCCGAAGGAACGTATCCACGACCTTTGTTGATAGAGAGTTCAACGATCAAACGCACATTGCTTTCCATGTGGCAGATTTCCAAATCGGTATTCAACACTTGGAATCCATTCAGGAATTTGTTGATATCCCCTGCTTTGAAAACGTTTTGACCGGAAATGGTTACTTTCACTTTCTCGCTGTTATGATCTTCCATTTGTTGTTTGAAACGGATTTGTTTCAAGTTCAAAATGATGTTGGTAACATCTTCCAACACTCCCTTGATTGTCATGAATTCGTGAGTAACCCCTTCAATTTTCACCGAAGTAATAGCAAACCCTTCGAGCGATGACAAAAGAATGCGACGCAGAGCATTACCCACGGTAATTCCGTAGCCCGGCTCCAACGGACGAAACTCGAATGTTCCATGCTTGTCGTCCGATTTGATTTTAATCACCTTTTCAGGTTTTTGGAATGCTAATATTGCCATTGTTATTTTATTTTATTTCGTTAAAATTAATGGTTAATGGTTAATGATTAATGGTTAAAAATTTATCATTAACCATTAATCATTGACCATTATTATTTAGAGTACAACTCGACAATCAGTTGTTCCTTAATGTTTTCAGGAATGCTTTCACGTTCCGGAAAAGCAACGAACGTACCTTTCATTGTAGCTCCGTCCCATTCGAGCCAGTTGTACACGTTTACACGTCCTTGCAACGAGTCTTGAATCACTTCCAAGGATTTCGATTTTTCACGAACGCCTACAACATCTCCCGGACGCAGTCTGTATGAAGCGATATTCACCACTTGATCGTTTACCGTAATGTGGCGGTGTCCAACCAATTGACGTGCAGCCGAGCGCGAAGGAGCGATACCCAAACGGTAAACCGTGTTATCCAAACGAGCCTCAAGCAATTGCAAAAGTACCTCGCCGGTAATTCCTTTTTTGCGTGTAGCCTCATCGAATGTCTTTGCGAATTGGCGTTCCAAAATACCGTAGGTATATTTGGCTTTTTGTATTTCTTTCAACTGAATTCCGTATTCAGATTCCTTTGCACGACGTCCTCCTTGTCCGTGCATACCCGGTGCGTAGTTCTTACGTTCCAAGGCTTTATCGGGTCCGAAGATCGGTTCACGGAATTTTCTTGCGATTTTGGATTTAGGTCCTGTATATCTTGCCATAATGTTTATTTTTTTTGGTTAATTGTTTGGGGCGTATGCAATACGCCTTTACGGGAATTATACACGTCTGCGTTTAGGTGGACGACAACCGTTGTGCGGAAGTGGTGTAACGTCAACGATTTCGGTTACTTCAATACCTGCGCCGTGGATCGTACGGATAGCCGATTCGCGTCCTGCGCCCGGTCCTTTCACATATACTTTCACTTTACGCAATCCCGCATCGTGTGCAACTTTTGCGCAGTCGCCGGCTGCCATCTGTGCCGCATAAGGCGTATTTTTCTTAGAACCTTTGAAGCCCATCTTCCCGGCAGAAGACCATGAAATCACCTGACCGGCATTGTTCGCCAACGATACAATCACGTTGTTGAACGACGCATGAATGAACGCTTTGCCTTGCGGCTCCACTTTCACAATGCGTTTTTTGGTTACTTTAGCAGTTTTTGCCATTTTTATCTTAATGTTTAATCGTTTAACTGTTTATTTGTTTAGTTGTTGTTTAACGCTTAATGTTGAATGTTGTTTTTTCGTTCAAATCTTCGCCTTGTGGCAAAAAAAACGATTAAACAACTCAACGATTAAACGATTAAACATCTTAGCCTTTCGGTGCCTTCTTCTTATTTGCAACCGTTTTCTTACGTCCTTTACGTGTACGTGCGTTGTTCTTCGTACTCTGTCCGCGTAGAGGAAGTCCATTACGGTGTCTTATTCCGCGATAGCAACCAATGTCCATCAAACGCTTGATGTTCATCTGTACTTCCGAGCGCAAAGCTCCTTCAACCTTCAATTCATCGCCGATAAACGTACGGATCTTGTTCAGATCTTCATCGTCCCAGTCTTGAACTTTCTTGTCGAAATCAATGTTTGCCTTGCTTAAAATCTTTTGAGCTGTGCTACGTCCTATGCCGTAAATATACGTCAGTCCGATTTCACCTCTCTTGTTTTTGGGTAAGTCAATACCTGCAATACGTGCCATTTCTTATTGTTTAATTTTAACTGTTTAGTTGTTTAGTTGTTGTTGATCGTGTTTAATGTTTGTTGTTGTGTGTTTACTCTGCTTTGAGGCGAAGCAACAATTAAACAACTCAACGATTAAACAACTCAACAACTCTTATCCTTGGCGTTGTTTATACTTCGGATTCTTCTTATTGATCACAAAAACTACACCTTTCCTGCGAACAATTTTGCAATCCGCAGAACGTTTCTTTACTGATGGTCTTACTTTCATATTCTTTATATTGTTTATTCGTTTAGTTGTTGAACTGTTTAGTTGTTGTTTTTTCGTTTGGTTGTTGAACTGTTTAGTCGTTGGTTAATGTTTGTTGTTGGTTGTTTATTTTGCTTTGGGCGAAGCAACAATTAAACGATCAAACAGTTAAACACTTCAACATGTTTATTTGTGGCGGAACACAATCCGTCCTTTGGTTAAATCATACGGCGACATTTCCAATTGCACCTTGTCGCCGGGAAGAATTTTAATGTAGTGCATTCGCATTTTTCCGGAGATGTGGGCAATGATACTGTGTCCGTTTTCCAACTCCACACGAAACATCGCATTACCGAGCGATTCGGTAACCGTGCCGTCTTGTTGTATGGATAATTGTTTTGCCATTGATTATTTATCGTTTATTTGTTTATTTTTATTTGGTGTCCCTTGAATATCCTAACACCCTAATACCTGCTCTATTTCATCGAATGAAGACAGTATCTCCGCTTTTCCGTGCCTCACAACAACCGTATGTTCGTAGTGTGCTGCAAGTTTTTGGTCTGCCGTGCGAACGGTCCATTCGTCCCTATCTACCGTTACCTTGTGTGTTCCCATATTGATCATCGGCTCTATGGCAATGGTTTTTCCACTGTGCAGTTGCTTACCGCTTCCACGTCTTCCGAAGTTCGGAACATCAGGTTTTTCGTGGAGTTTCCGTCCAACGCCGTGTCCGCATAAATCCCGAACAACACCGTAACCGTTCTTCTCCGCATGCTGCTGAACAGCAAAACTAATATCCCCTACCCGATTTCCTGCAACAGCCTGTGCAATGCCCAACGTCAAACATTCTTTCGTTACCTGCATCAAGCGTTTCGCCTCTTCGCTAATGTTTCCAACTGCGAACGTGTATGCCGAATCGCCTACAAAGCCGTCTTTCCGAACGCCACAGTCTATCGAAACAATATCGCCATCCTGCAAGGCATACTCTCCCGGAAATCCGTGCACAACCACATCATTCACCGAAATACACAGTGCCGACGGGAATCCCCGATAGCCCTTAAATTCCGGCGTTGCTCCGTGAGCACGAATGAACTGATCCGCTATGCGATTGAGTTCCGCCGTTGTTACGCCAACCTTGATGTGTTTGGCAACTTCCGCCAAGGTTTTTCCTACTAATAATGAACTTTCCCTGATTTTTTCGACTTCAGTGTCGGTATATGAGGTGATCATATTGAATAATCTCATCACAAATGGTTTAGGACATCCGTCCTTTAATACGTCAAAAGATTGGATATTATCTGCACTAAGGCTCGACAAGTCGCCCCCTACTACACCATCAATAACAATCAGTGGCTGTGCTCCGCCAGACATGGTGGATAAACCACGCAACTGAATTTCAAATTCTCCATTCGGGTTACCTCCGTCGGGACGGGTAATTACAAGTCCGGCTATTTGTCCCTGCAACAATTGCAATGGATCGGTAATATTACCAGCTTTAAAATCATCACTGGAAATGGACGAAACCGAGCCGGTAAGCTCTTTCTTGGTGGTTGTACCGTAACCAATCACAACCACATCATCTGTGCGCTCATCGGGGATGCGTTCCAGTATGGAATTGATAAGATCGGCTTTGGGATCAATCACGAGGACGCTTTTACCGGCGGCGATGTCGCTTAGTATGATATTTAGCATGGCGGTGGATTTACCGCTGCCCGTCGGCCCTAGCAGTATGCTGTGTTCCAAGCTGTCCTGCGGGGGGATGCTGAGACGGTGGCGGTTTGCCATATTCATGCTGAGGGCAAAGGTACGGTCGTTGTTGACATTGGTCGGGTTCTTATACCAGCGGGGCGGCGGCAGAGGTTTGGGGTGGAGACGGTTCGCGCCCTCCAATTCCTCTTCGCCCACCGGCAGCATCAGGAAGTGCGCCAGTTCCTTGACAGAAAGACGTGAGGGGAATTGCCACGGTACATGCGCCGTGTTGAGGTGAGCGGGCTTACTTTCATTTGCGTGTATGCGAACTCCGGCGGATTCCGTCGTGCGCAGTGCGCTGTGGATACTAACCATGCGCCCAACCGCGTTTTCACTCGTTGATCCTATACGGATAACGGCATCAAAGCCGTACTGTGCCGCCTTGTCTCTGGCGGATTTGCGACATTCGGGCGTAGCCTCTCGGACACAGCCGAGTATAGAGTCTAGCCACGAACAACTAGGATCGGGCATGGAAGCCGGAAGGCTGCGGGGCGCGTGAGCGCCCCCTAATACGACCTGTAGTACAGTTTCCTCATTGCTATGCGCCGCCGCCATTGCCGCCAGCCCTGCACGGACGACCGACATGGTTATCTCTGTGTTTAGCGACAGCGTCGGCTTCGTGATAGCCAACTGTCGCGCTATTCTGACCGGAGAGCGGAAATGGTCGGGAAAATCGTAGAAAGTGATATTGCCGTGAGGCTTGATGGTTTCTTTAATTTTGTCAATGTACCGGCTATCTGCGCCAATTAGGTAGCGCATCTGCCCGTCGCGCCCGCGCGCCTCAAAGATAACGGCTCCGCGCGGGGTCAGGGCCGCGAGGTGGGTAAGCATTTCCCACACCGCGTCGATAGAGTAGGGGCGTAACCAGACAAGTTCCACCCATTGAATCGCTTTTACACCTCGCTTCATGGCGACCTCCTCACCATCTTGAGCGGTTTTGCCATATACGGACACCGATCACGCAGCCTGCGGCAAGAACGGTTAAGAGCAGTAATACCGGCCATACCTCGAGCAAATATTTTACCGCCAGCCGTATGAGGAAAGCGCTCAGGGCTATAAGGCCAGCGAACTCCAGTATGCGGGTGATGAGTTTTTTTGGTTGGTGTTCCATGCATCATTTGACCTCCTTGTTGTATTCGGGTACCGGATAGCCGGGGATTTCAACGTCAGATGCGATTTCGTTGCCCCATACGTCCCAGCCGGGTTGAGGTCGTCGGGCGAACAGTTCGAGATAAGGGCCGGGAGAACAGCGCTCCACGATCTTGTGAAACTCCTCCGGTTTGTGTGAATGGCCTTGAGTCGGGAAGAATCCCCAGTTTGGCTGTGCTTTGAAAAGTATCGGGGCTTTTCCTTTAGTAGCGAAAATGACATGCTCAGTAGCATTACGAAGATATACGCCGAGACCTAGTTTCGGTTTCACCCAAGTGAAGAAACTTTTTGGCGTGAAGCCCCATGCCTTTACTACTTCGTAGCTTTCGCGTAGTGCAGCCGGGTAAGTCCACAGCCAGAGGTGGGCGTTTTCCTCAGCCAAATCACCTACAGGCATAGCCTTGATTTGCTCCAGATTCATCAAGGGGTAAACCTTGATTGCTCCGTAACCGCCCGTTTGCTGGACATCCAGCGGCGGATCAGCCACGATGGTTTTATAACGTTTGTTTTGTTTAATTTCTTGCACAGATCATCCTTTCTTTGTAATTTGTTGCGCTTGACGGTAATTAAACCTCAAAGCGCAACAATGTGAAACATGAGCGTTATTAGCTTTTGGAGCGATTGGACACATACTAACAGAGGTCAGTATTCAATTAAGGGAGGCGAAAAACGGTGATGTTAAATATACCTTTGACCTGCACAAACTGTCTTAATTATAACGCTTTTTTCGCGTACTATCGGACATTAGTTCGATAAACATAAGAGTTTTCCACAGGGCGCTTTTTTGCTACAATTCGCCGTCTTCGTTGTACGAATAATGCCCGATGACTCGCCGATGGAGTTTGCCGGAGAGAGTCGAGTGTAGCTTCTTGATGCGTTTGGCGAGCCGTGCGACGCAGATTGAAGTTTCCTCGGCAAACACCAGAGTAAGTGTGGCAACAGCACCACAACCGAGTCCGAATAGGTTACCGAGAGCGTAGACTTCCAGCGTGCCGCCAAGCAGACGGTACAGGCCGACGATGAGGATAAACAGCCCTACGGCGTAGCCGATGCCGTGAGCGGTCGCGGCTTGCATCTCGTTCTCGCAGGGTTTCGTCGGGTCGGCGCAGAAGATATAGCCGCTGATCGCTAGTCCAGCGACCCCGATAGCCCACAGAGGTGTAGATGGGTCTAAGGCGAGGCCGGTGGCTATGAGCATAGCCCAGAATAGCACCCACCATTTGAGGGGGCGTGTGGTCTTGGTGACGGATACGCCGCACTCGGCTTTGATCGTGACTGTGACGGGGCGCATCGTGTTCCTTAGTCTGCTGAGAGCAAGCCAAGGGAGAGAGAAAAGCAGAACAGCTTTGAGAATAGAAACGAACATGATTTTTCCTCCTTTAGATGATATCCGTGAGATCGGCATCGGGGTCTATAAGCAATACGTCGCGTCTGGGTATGGCGTCGCCAAGAATAAAGTGCAGTACAACGGTAGACTTGCCGTCGTAGCTGTGTGCCGGTACAGGGGTGTCTCGGGCGGGCGCAGGGTCAGCGACCGGCGAGGGGAACTCCCTGAAGAACATCGCCATGTCCGGGTAGCTGTCGAAAGGGAGCATCCGGGCTTTGCTGAGGGCTTTTATCGCCGCATTGTCGCCGGTGTAGCAAAATGCCGGTTTGACCCCTATGCAGTAAGATGAGCCTCCCTTAAAAAACTCGATGTCTGCATGGGAAGGGGTGCAACCTGACGGCAATCGGCAATGGTCGAGCAGGACTACCTTGTCAGGCGAACACGCATCGACTAAGCGCCATAGGGCGAGATGCGCTTCTTCCCCTCTTCGAGGTCGCGTTTGCGCATGGCGATCTTAACCGCCAGTTCCTCCGGCGTCGCGGCGGTCACGTCGTAGCGTTTGCCGTCAAACGTAAATGTAACGTCACGCGCGGTAATGCGCGTAATCCTTGCGCCCCTTACAACGCTGCCGACTTTATAAATTTTCTCGCCTATTA
>QMCD01003309.1_pt1 | contig 17072 bp, 15 predicted proteins | sample 1821841 | NCBI WGS metagenome assembly QMCD01 (sample SAMN01991225, study PRJNA193472) | Termite gut metagenome, whole genome shotgun sequencing project. | isolation source: worker | host: Macrotermes natalensis | reverse complement strand
CAGCGCTTCTTCCCGAAATCCTTTCTCATACCTTTTCATTCTCGCTCCTTCTTTATTTTCGGGTGTTTCAGTACTCTTCTTTTATTGTATCTCTCCATACAACCACCAAAGCAGAACCAACATACTCCGCCGATGCGCAGCATCGAGCTCTGCGGCGGAGTTGTTGATTAATGCAAAAACCACATCTTCGCACCTTTATAAGAATAGCAAAGAGGAGTATAATAATCATGGGAGTTGTTTTATGGCTAAAGCAAAAATGTCAACGATGAAAAGAACGCTTGGTATACAAGGAAATATGATGATAAGACAAGTAATTGTACCAAGCAAAGAAAATTCTACGTTTTCCATCCCTTCTGAATTTTACGGAATGGAAGTGGAAGTTTTGGTTTTTCCCTTTCACGATAAAAAAGAAAATAAAAATGACTCTGGTATAAATACTATTTTTGATAAGTACTTGTATTCTTTTGCTAATTTTAAATTTAATCGTGACGAAGCAAATAATTATGAGTAAGATTGCCTTAGATAGTAATATCCTCATTATATAACCACAGCTCAGATCAAGAAAATAAGAGGCTTATATCGAGAGGCTTTTTTAAAGAAACCCCGATTATTTCATCACAGGTATTATCTGAATATCTCAATGTGATGAGAAGAATTTTTAAAATACAAAAGTTGGAATTAATGCAGTTGTGTACCTTGTGGTTGGAACAATGTTCGTTTTAGCCTGTTGTATTATCTACGATCAAATTGGCTCAAGATTTAGTCGCTAAATATGATTTTCAGGTGTTTGACGGAATCATTATTGCCGCTGCATTAGAAGCAAATTGTGATATTCTCTATTCCGAAGATATGCAAAATGGACAAGTTGTTGAGAATACGCTTAAAATTGTAAATCCGTCTATGTGATGTTTGTAAACTGTAAAAGAAGCGCAGTTCTGCTCCTCTTTTTTTTGGAAAAAATCATATTCCACTGAGGCTGTTGCAAAACTCCAGTTTTTGCAACATTTGCAACAGCAACCTTTAAAAAATGCATGTTTCGCAGCCTTTAGGCGAGAAAATGCAGGAGCTTGGGCAAAACTAACCGAGTTTTGCAACAAGCTCCACTATCATTTTTATAAAACCAAAGCATTTGGCAGCGCACGGATAACCCCGTATTCCCCGTCGTAGCCCGGCGTAATCGATACATTCCCCTTCCGCATTCGTCCGATGGCTTCGGCAAGGAGTTCCGCGGAGATTCCGGGGCAAGAAAACCGCTCGATCTCTTTCAGAGATAGATTGATGAGCAGATTAAACTCGCTTCTTCCTGCCCGAATGAATATATCATAAGCGGAGGAAACCTTTTTTGACGCGGCGCCTGTGCCGGTCAGTTCCGAGAGGATTTCCTTCAAGGGAATAAGAGATTTGTAAGACCGCCGGTTTGAACACAGAGGAGCATCGGCAGGGCAGATGGCGGTTTCGTCCACCGGACTATCCGCCAATTCCAAAACCCGGCGCATGACTCCCTGAGTCAGAAGTTTACCGCAGACAGGGCAGCGTCCCGATGAAAGGTGCGTCCGCCCGGGATCAAGGAAGATGCCGCATTTGCGGTGCCCGTCATAGTGATACTTTCCCTCTTGAGGGAAGAATTCGATTGTTTCTATTATATGCGGAACCGTTCCGGTCTTCATGCTTCCCGAATCCGCAAGATTGCCTGTCCCGCACTTCAATGCCGCTGCCAATGAAGCGTAGGAACGTTCCATCTCCAACACCGTGGCTTCCCGTCCGAGTTTGTCCGGCGAATGAGCATCGGAGTTGGAGATAATGGAAAAACGGTCAAGAGAACTCACCGCCCAGTTCATCGGCGGGTTTGAAGAGAGCCCTGTTTCTATCGTGTGAACATGGGAACTTAAATCGCGGTAACATTCATCGATTGAATCAAAACCCGAACGCGCGCCCAGCACGGAAAACCAGGGCGTCCAGATATGGGCGGGGATGAGTACTGCCCGCTCATCGGTTTCGAGGAGCAATTCCAGCAGATCACGGGAATCGAGTCCGAGGATGGGCCTGCCGTCGGAGCTGATATTTCCAATTCTTTCCAGTTTTGTTTGAAAAACTTCCGCCGCCTTAAAGTTCGGAAGCAGAATCAGATGATGCACCTTCCTCGTTTTGCCTTTACTGCTGTATATGGTGCTTATTTCCCCGGTAAGTACAAACCTCGGTATATCCGTATCGGCTGACACGGCAGGGAATCCTTCCGCGGGAACTGATCTTGCAAATCCGCCGCGAAAGCAATCTTTCAGTGTGTACAAACCTTCTTCGGCTTCTTCAAGCTGTTCCCGCAGTTCCGTGAGCCATTGCGGGTGGGTACAGTCTCCGCTCCCGACAAGTCCGATACCTTTGACCCGCGCCCAATGCTCAAGAACCGGAACTGTCAGCTTTGGACTCGTGGCCCGCGAAAAACGGGAGTGTATGTGAAGATCAGCAATAATACGCATGGAAATTGATACACATAAAAGTGTTTATCATCTTGATTTTCCAACCTCATTCTTGCCGCAAAAAGCGTTTATTCCGCAGGACGAACAATGAGGACTTACGGGTTTGCACACTTGCTGAACAAAGAGGGAGTTGATTGTTTTCCAGTATTGCAAAGGAAGCGTGTTCCTCAGCGCCGTTTCGCTTTCATCGGGTGTTTTGGTTTTAATTAAACCGATGCGGTTGCAGATTCGGTGAACATGAACATCAACGCAGATTGCGTCTTGGTCAAAGGCTTCAGTCAGCACGAGATTTGCGGTTTTCCTTCCCACGCCGGGCAGCGCAAGTAAAGCTTCCATGTTATCGGGAACTTTGCCGTTATACGTTTCAATCAAGATTGATGCGATTTTTCTAAGCGTCTCCGTTTTTGTCCGGTAAAACCCTGCCGGATAAATCAACTGTTCGATTTCTTCTTGGCTGAGTTTCAGGAGTTTTTCAGGATTCGGCGCTTTTGCCAAAAGTTTATTTGACGCGCTCAATGTAACCGCGTCTTTTGTCCGCAGGCTTAAGATGGTAGATACCAACACCACCCAAGGATTCCGGCGGGAAGTTAAGGCAAGAGAGGTCACGGAAGATTCTTTTCCATCGTTTACACAGAGGTAACTGCGTTTCCAGTTTTCAAGAACCGAAAAGATTTCATCCCATGCGGGAACCGTTTCCTTTGCCGTCATACTTTTTCCAAAAGACAAACGGCCAGGGCTTCAACCGCAAGGCCCTTGCCGATTTCTCCCAAACCTTCGTTGGTTTTCCCTTTTACAAAAACCGATGAAGCATCAACCTCAAGAATCTGGGCGATGCTTTTTCGGATTGCATCCCGGTAAGAAAGGATTTTCGGCGTTTCACACGTGACAACGCAGTCAATATTGATAATCTTCCAGCCATCGTGTTTTATCTTTTGATTAGCCGTCCAGAGAAGTCCCGTTGAATCGGCATTTTTCCATGTTTCATCGCCTGGAGGGAATAATTCGCCGATGTCGCCGAAACCTGCCGCGCCGAGGATTGCATCGGTTATGGCGTGGGCAAGAACATCTCCGTCTGAATGTCCTAGTTCACCTTTTTCAAAAGGAATCACAATGCCGCCAAGAATGAATCGGCGTCCTTCAATCAATCTGTGCAAATCTCTGCCAAGGCCGACTCGTATCATACTCACCTTCTTTTTCAAATATTCCCGCAATCCCCAACATAATGGGTTCTCTTGCTTATTAATATATACGGAGTATCAGAAAATCACAATATGCGGCAAAATGACAAAAAAACTTGACAATATGATACTTCCCGGCTACTCTAATGAAGAGAGTAGTAGTAGATTTTTGTTCCAAATAGTGCGTGTACGTTAACACGAAAATAATTCTTTAGAGGAATAGTGTATGATGGAAGGCAGGAAATTTTTGGGTATTGAGTTAGGGTCCACCCGTATAAAATCGGTACTTATTGGGGAAGATCATCTTCCGCTGGCATCGGGGGCTTACGATTGGGAAAACCGCTTTGAAGACGGTATGTGGACATATCATCTTAATGATGTGCATACCGGGCTCCGGAGCAGTTTTGAGGCTTTAAAAAAGGACATGCTTGCCAATTACGGCAAGCCGCTCAAAAAAGTTGATGCCATCGGGATTTCCGCGATGATGCACGGTTATCTTGCGTTCGATGAAAACGATAAGCTCCTTGTTCCTTTCCGTACTTGGCGGAATACCACCACAGAAGCCGCGGCAGTTGAATTGACGGATTTATTTAACTTTAATATTCCGCAGCGTTGGAGTATCGCACATTTGTATCAGGCTATTCTGAACAATGAAGCTCATGTAAAGGATATTGCGTTTATCACTACATTATCAGGGTACGTGCATTGGAAGTTGACGGGCAAAAAGGTAATAGGTATCGGCGATGCTTCGGGAATGTTTCCCATCGACAGCAGCATTATGAATTACGATTCTGTCATGATAGAAAAATTCAACAAGCTCTTACAGAGCAAAAACATTTCCTGGAAACTTGAAGATATTTTTCCCAAAGTTTTGAATGCGGGTGAAGATGCCGGAAACCTTCTTTCCGACAGCATTGCGTTTCTCGATTCAGCGGATGGTGCCGGCGGAACTCTTGACGCGGGAGTTCCGCTTTGTCCGCCGGAAGGAGACGCGGGAACCGGCATGGTTGCAACCAACAGCATCATGGAAAGAACCGGAAATGTTTCCGCGGGGACATCGATCTTTGCTATGGTCGTATTGGAAAAAAATCTTTCCAAAGTGTATCCGGAAATCGATATGGTTACGACTCCGGCAGGCAAGCCCGTTGCGATGGCCCACTGCAACAACTGCACCTCTGATTTAGATGCCTGGGTAAAACTGTTTCAGGAAATAATCGGGTTATCCGGCGGCGGGATAAAGAAAAGCGCACTCTACGATGCTTTGTATGATATTGCGCTCAAAGGTGATGCCGACTGCGGAGGACTTTTATCCTACAATTACTACGGCGGAGAACCTGTTACAGGCCTTGCCGAAGGCCGTCCGCTTTTCCTGCGGAATCCTGACAGCCGTTTCACCTTGGCAAACTTTATGCGGAACCTTCTGTTCTCTGCTATGGCGACGTTGAAGATCGGGATGGACATACTGATTAAAAAAGAACAGGTAAATCTTGACCAGCTGCTGGGGCACGGCGGTTTATTCAAAACAAAAGAAGTCGGGCAGCGGCTCATGGCGTCGGCGCTGAATGTTCCTGTGGCGGTTATGGATTCCGCCGCGGAAGGCGGGGCCTGGGGTATCGCGGCTTTGGCGGCGTATATGGTCCGGAAAGGAAACGGCGAAACTCTGGAAAACTATCTTAGCCAGAAAGTGTTTGCGGGAAACAGCGGTACCAAGATTGAACCTAATGGCAGAGATGCCGCCGGGTTTGAAGCGTTCATGAAACGATATATTGCAGGCTTGGCGGTTGAACAGGCGGCAGTAGAACATATTAAGTAAACATTACTTTTGTAATGATACATTATTTATCCGGCCTTATGGCTGAAAGGGGTCTTTATGTTTGATCTTAAGAAATATGAATTTTGGTTCATCGTAGGAAGTCAGGATCTTTACGGAGAAGAAACACTGAAACAGGTTGAAGCCAACGCAAAAGTTATGGCTGCCGAATTTGCAAAGGATGCTCTGCTTCCCGGAACTCTCGTGTTAAAGCCGATAGCGATTAATCCTCAGACGATTCGGAAGCTTTTTGCGGAGGCGAATGCCGCCGAAAACTGCGCGGGGATCATCACTTGGATGCATACATTCTCGCCGTCAAAAATGTGGATACAGGGACTCGCGATAAATCATAAACCGATTCTGCATCTTCACACGCAGTTTAACCGCGACATTCCTTGGGACAGTATCGACATGGATTTCATGAACTTGAACCAGGCGGCGCACGGCGACCGGGAGCATGGACATATCTATGCCCGAATGCGGATCAATCGTAAAATTGTAGCAGGCTTTTGGCAGGATGAAGATGTGCGCCGGAGAATGGGCGTGTGGATGCGTGTTGCCGCGGCTCGTCTTGAGGGAATGAATTCTGTTGTAGTACGTTTCGGTGATAATATGCGTGATGTGGCGGTTACCGAAGGCGATAAAGTTGAAGCGCAAAGAAAGTTCGGCTGGCAGATAAATACCTGGGGAATCGGGGATTTAGCCGCGTGTTACAATGATGTAAGTGATAACGAAGCTGAAAAGCTGATTCAGGAATTTTCAGATAAATATGAGTTTGCTCCGAATGTACAAAAGGGCGGAGAATTCCGGCATTCACTTGTGGAACAGGTGAGGATGGAAATTGCGATGAGGCGCTTCCTTGAAGCCGAACATGCGGGCGCATATACCGACACCTTCCAGGATCTTCACGGGCTTCCTCAGCTTCCGGGCTTTGCGTCACAGCGTCTTATGGAACAAGGTTACGGATTCGGCGGTGAAGGCGACTGGAAACAATCGATGCTTCTTCACAGCGCAAAGCTCATGGCTTCCGGTCTTTCCGGCGGAACATCTTTTATGGAAGACTATACCTATCATTTTGCTCCCGGAAAAGAAGCGGCTCTCGGCGCTCATATGCTGGAAGTTTGTCCGTCAATCGCAGAAGCAAAACCGCGTATCGAAGTACATCCTTTGGGGATCGGCGGTAAAGCGGCTCCCGCCCGCTTGGTTTTTAACGCGGCATCCGGACCGGCAGTGCTTGCTACAATAATCGATATGGGAAACCGTTTCCGCATGATCATCAATGAAATTGAAACCATCAAGATTGAACAGGATATGCCGAAACTGCCTGTAGCGCGCGCCCTCTGGAAGCCTTATCCCAGCCTTGCGGGAGCCGCGGAATCTTGGATTCTTTCAGGCGGTACACATCACGCGGTGTATTCAACCCAGCTTACCAGTGAATATTTCAAAGACTGGGCGGAAATGATGGATATAGAATATGTCTTCATTGGAAAGGACACCAATCCGGAATGTTTACGGAACGAACTCCGCTGGGGCGAGGCTTATTGGAATTCCAAAATCTGAGGCTGTTATGGATGTATATAAAAGTCTGCAAGAAGAAGCCTTTGAAGCGAACATGGAGATTCCCCGCCGTCAGTTAGCGATTTATACTTGGGGGAACGTTTCGGCATTTAGTCCAAGCCAGGGGGTTTTTGCGATAAAACCTTCCGGCGTGCCTTATGATTCATTAACCCCGGAATCTATGGTGGTTGTTGATCTTGACGGGAAAAAGGCTGCCGGAAGTTTTAGTCCGTCTTCCGATACTGAAACGCACCGAGTACTTTACCGTGAGTTTGTCCGTTTGGCAGGCGGCGGCGATGTAAGTATCCGCGGTATTACGCATACGCATTCACCTTATGCGGTAGCATTTGCACAGGCGAAGATGTCTGTGCCTGTGTTTGGTACAACCCATGCCGATCATGGCGCGGAAGAAATTCTCTGTACGGAATACATGAGCGAAGAAGCGGTGAAAAACAACTATGAGCTTGAAACCGGCAATCTCATCGTAGATACTTTCCGGCGGCAGAATAAAAATCCTTTACACATGCCGATGGTTCTTGTTGCGGGACACGGGCCCTTTACCTGGGGAAAAGACGCCGCCCAATCGGTGTATCATGGAGCGGTTTTGGAAGAAGTCTGCAAAATGGCGCATATTACGCTTTTGCTGAATCCTAACCAGCAGCCGCTTCCTGATTACATCATCCAGAAGCACTGGAACCGGAAGCACGGAGCCAATGCGTATTACGGGCAGAAGAAGTAATTGAGAAATCGGGGAGAGCAATCTTCCCGATTTTTATGACAGGCTCATATTTTCATTTTATACATACTGTCGGTGAAACTATTCGCTATTCCCAGCATTTCCATATAGATTGAAATCATTCCCCGATGATGTGTCTGATGATTAAATACATGCATTATTAATGCTTCCATTCTTCTTTCAATTTTCAAACCTTTTGAATCAGTAAATTTAAGATTTTTATCTAAATCATCCTCTTTGAGTTCATGTATAAATTCAATGATAATGTCATCCAGCTCTTTCCTCATGGTTATATATTCACTAATATTTTTAAATATTACTTCGGAAAAAATATAATTTTTTTCAAATATATTCTTATTAAGCGTGTCAAAATTCCTCAGTAACTTAAACCGTTTTAACCAATTAAAATCACCAATGTATATATGAGAACATAATTCATGTATTGATGTAAAAAATCCATTAAATTTTTTATCCCAATCTTCTTCTGCCATTCCTTGTATTATATTATTCATCAAATTATTAGTTAACTGATTATATTTTGCTAACATATTGAACCCATATTCAGACATGAAAACCTCCAGAAAATTTTTTCGTTCTTCATTATAGCATGACTTTATTATGGTAAATTAAATATGACATTATTACAATTTTTGTTATATTGACAAAATGAAGCATTTTACCATAATATCATTATAACAGGTGTGGGTTATCATTTTCCGCACCTCAACCAGGAATTGCTGATATTTAAAGGATTAATATTATGGAACAGACGATACCTCTTATGGTTAGAGCGAGAGCGGAACAGACTCCCGATCTGATTGCCCAATACTCAAAAGATGATTCGGGTGTTTTCCGGGGAAAAACTTTCCGGGCCTTTCATGATGAGATTAAGAATATTGCGGCTGGTCTTTTGGAACTGGGCGTAAAACGTCAGGATCATATCGGAATTATTTCGGATAACCGACAGGAATGGTTTGTAACCGATATCGGGATTTTATCTATCGGCGCGGCGGATGTTCCGCGGGGCTGCGACGCTACGATCAACGAAATTACGTATATTTTAAGTTTTTCCGAATGCGCGGTTTCTTTTGCGGAAAATGAAAAACAGGTTGAAAAGATTTTATCCAAAATTGATGAGATGCCTTTACTAAAGATACTGATTACATTTGACAAGGTGTCGGATGAAACACTTGCGCAGGCAAAAAATGCCGGAATCACTCTGTATCATTATCCTGAAATTATCGAAATGGGGAAGAAACGCCGTTCGGCGAATCCCGGCGAAATTGATGCCGAAATAGACAAAGGTCAATGGGATGATCTTGCTACCATCATTTTTACATCAGGAACCACCGGAGAACCCAAAGGCGTTATGATCAGTCACGGTAATATGCTTTGTCAGGTTCCTCCGCTTGGGCTTGTTCTTCCGGTTCAGCCGGGAGATACATGGCTTTCGGTACTTCCTGTGTGGCACACATTTGAGCGTACTATCGAATATGTAGCGCCATACTTTAACAGCGGCATCGCTTATTCAAAACCGGTAGCGTCGATTCTTTTGGGGGATTTTCAGGCTGTAAAACCCCAGTGGATGGTAGCGGTTCCCCGCATCTGGGAAGCCATCATGGACGGAGTTTACCGAAGCATAAAACAATCGGGAATTACCACGAGAAAGATTTTTTCGTTTTTTATCGAGATCGGTTCCGCTCACAAGTACTTTAAGAATTTGACTTTTGGTTTATTGCCGAATTTTCATGGAAGGATCAGGCCGCTTGATACGCTTCTGGGTTTTATTCCCTGGCTGTTGCTTAGTCCTCTGAAAGGTCTGGGCAATATTCTGGTTTTCAATAAAATAAAGCAAAAGATCGGAGGAAGGTTCAGGGCTGGTATTTCCGGAGGCGGTGCGCTTCCGCCAAAGGTTGACCGTTTCTACAATGCCATCGGGCTTCAGCTTCAGGAAGGTTACGGCCTCACGGAAACATCTCCTGTCCTTTCCGCCAGGCGTTATAAGAAACCCAGACCCGGCACAGTGGGTCAGATGCTCGAAGGCGCCGAAGCAAAAATTGTTGATGAACACGGCACGGTTCTTCCTCCGGGGAAACAGGGCATTGTATATGCGCGCGGACGCCAGGTGATGAAGGGTTATTATAAAAAGCCGGAACTTACCGCGGCGATTATCTCTCCGGATGGATGGATCAATACCGGTGATTTAGGCATGATGACCCACGATAATGAACTTAAAATTACCGGACGCGTAAAAGACACCATCGTTCTGAGAGGCGGGGAAAATGTGGAGCCCACGCCTATTGAACAAAAAATCCGCGAAAGCGAATGGGTGATTCATGCTATGGTAGTTGGCCAGGATGAGAAATTCCTCGCGGTTCTTGCGGTTCCCAACAAGGACTTGGTCACTGCCTTTGCGGAAGAAAACAATATTCCCAACATGGGCTACGAACTGCTCTTGCAGCAGCCGGAAATTGTTGAAGTTGTATATAACGAAATTTCCGATTTGATTAATCCTCATACCGGCTTCAAGCCCTTTGAAAGGATTTTCAAAGTCAAATTGATCGCAAAGCCTTTTGAACCGGGGATAGAACTTTCCCCCAAAATGGAGCTGAAACGTCATGCCATTACAGAAATATACAAAAACGAAATTAAGGAATTATTCAAGGATTAGGCCGTATTATATTACGGATTGATTCTGATTCCGAGGCACGCTGCCACAGCTCTTTCGTAGTTTGAAATTCCCAGGTGAACCGGGGTGTTTGCCGCCCGAACCTTTCCGTCAGGATACTTCAGGGCGAGGCAGCTTGAACCGCCGCCGTCAAAAATTAAGGCATCCTGGGCGCCGAATATTTTTAGTATTTGCGCCGTTTCTTTTTCAGTTGCGCCAACGCTTGACGGAATCCTTCCGTTAATGACAAGAAGATAGAGGAATCTTCCGTCAGGCGAAAGGCCGGCCGCGCTTCTGGGATGCCGGACACTTTTCCGGAAATCTGAAACATCATCCTGGAACAGTCCGTCTTTAAGAATGACAAAAAAACCGCCCACCGCGTGTTCTATCTCATCTAAAGAATCTAAATCTTTTTGCCAAAGTATTTCCGGGTTCCCGTTCTTATAAAACACTAAAGCCGCATAATTGGGATTAGGTTCTGAAATGAGCGTTCCTTTTGAAATCGTGATTCCCACGACGGTTAAAGGAAGCCCTTCATTGGCGCTGGATGTATTAAAAGGATTTGCGTTGATTGCCGCATCACAACGATATGTTTCCGCAAAGGCAGTCGTTTTGATACTGGGAATGATCCCCATCTTTGAACTAGGGTCGTTTACAACAATTTCTATTGCCGGGTTACGTAAATCGATCTTTAATCCCATGAATTCCATTTCAGGCGTTTTTATGATTCCTTCGGTATATTCTATCCCGATCCCGGCGGCGAAGTGTCCCCAGACAGGAGCGTACAGTTCGAGGGTTTCAGATGTTTTAGGGAATAGGTCATATTCCCGGCTGACCGGAGATGTCCGGCAGGAAAAACAAACGATGCAGAAAAACGCGATACTTATAACATGTAAAGGTTTGATATTTTTCATTTGCACACATCACCTTATTGGGTTCTTAAATATGCTTATCGGTAAATAATTTCTCATCAATATGTTACCTTCAATCTTTCAAAAATCGTTCGGTGTCCTGCCATGAAGAGATAATCTTTTCAGACCGTACTTTATAGATATTTCCCAGAAACTGATTGGATTGTAGTAAATATCATTGTTTTCATCCATAAAAATTGACACAACTTTTTTTGATAACTTGCTTGATTTCAGAAATGACTATAACCAAGATATGCGTATCAATCAGATAATTCATAAATTGATTAATTCCTCATTATTCGATGCGATATTGAGTTGATACATACTCAATGAATTCATCTTCTGAAATACCACCATCAAGAAAACTTTCATAATAAGTCCTTTCAGAAAAAAATAAAGTCATTTCCATTTTCTCATTAACAAATAGCACTATTAAATTATCGTTTTTAGCTGCAATTATATGAACTTGTTCAAAACCTCTGAGTAGAAATTCCTTGATTTCATCTGCGGTAGATAAATTCTGACTAAAAAAAATTATTGTATGGTTTCCATTATGACTTCCATTATCAAAATATCTTTCATCAAGTTGAAAATCAGAATCTGCTGTTATCTGCATAACAAAACAAAAAAAAAATAAGAAAACAAAACAGCATAAAGAAATTTTCTTGACCATATTACCCCAAAAATTCATCATCCACACAAAACAATCCTACATCCACTAACAGATAACGCAAATTTTATTCGTGTTGAGGGTTTAATACCTTCTGCACGCTTTCGCGTACGAGGCTCTGCGGCGGGATTGTTGATTACACAAAAAACCGCCCTGTTACAGGCGGCTTTGGCAATACAAAATCAATATTCGGACTTGCCCTTCCGGTTCTTCTTCATAAGTTTCCGGGCAATGGCCTTTTTCTTCCGGTTAAGAATGGTGGAAGGTTTTTCATAATATTCCCGCTTCTTATACTCCCGAATAATGCCTTCTTTTTCAACCATGCGTTTAAAACGCTTAATTGCTTTTTCAAGCATTTCGTTATCATCTACAATGATATGTGCCAACTGAATCACCTCCCTTCCGGCCGGATAAAAATCACAGAAAAAACTTATTCTGCTGATAGACCATTTATTTTACTGATGATTGCATCTTTGTCAAGCAGGTTCCGTGCCAAAAAAGCGTCGGGATCGGCGTTTTCCGTTGCGGCGCGGATTTCCCAGTGCAAATGGGGTCCTGTGGAAAGTCCGGTGCTGCCTGAAAGACCTATCATATCGCCGATAGTAACCATGACACCTTCTGTAACATGGATTTCGTCCAAGTGATAATAAAGAGAATAGACGCCGGGAAAATGTTCTATAACGATGGAATTTCCCGTGACAATCCTGGGAGAAGCCAACACCACTTTCCCTGACGCGGACGCTTTTACCGGAGTGCCTATGGGAACGCCAAAATCCACGCCCGCGTGAATCGACGTATCCCTTCTGCCGGTGGAATACAGATATACGCGGCGGTCGCCGTAAAAACTGGTTCTCCGCGTCGATTCAACCGGGAGTATAAACGCGGCATCGGTGGAATACATCTCTTTTCCGGCAGCCGATAAAATCTGCCAGAGAATTTGCGATTCTCTGTCCTTTTGAGGATCAGGTTCGGTTCGGATAGCGGTATTACTTTCATTAAGCGGGATTTCTTCGGAAACAAAACTCCGCGCTTCAATATTGAGGGGAAGCCTCGCTATTTCCTGCGAATTGTTTTTTACAACGATGCGGGCCGCTCCCGGAACGGCTGTTGACGGGACCGCGGTTATCGACACCTGTATTGAAGGATTTTCAGGCGATAGGGTAAAAAAACGCGACACCGCGCCGATTCGTTCTCCGTTTATGGCCACAAGCGATGCGGTCAAATTATCCGGCGAGGGAGCGGATACGGCAATGGTCAGCGGCGTTCCAAGCTGCGCGTTTTCGGGAAAAACAGCCGCAACGCTTCTTTGCTGAGCGGAAATTCCGCTTATGACAAAACAGAAGATCAGCACAGAAACAATCAAACGCGTTACACGGTTCATTCTGATCTCCGTAAATCAGTCACGATTATTTGAGGAGTTTCGGTTCCATTAAACCAGTTCCGGTTAAGGCGGAACACCAAATCCACCGTATCGTGTAAATCAAAATCCTTTTTTACTTTTTCAGCCGCCTGCCAATAGACGGCCGGCCATGTGTGCTTCCCCGCGTCGAGCGTCATCTTTACGTGAATTGCTTCGGTTTTTCCCATCAAATTAATGTCCTTTACTTTAAGGCCGCGCGCCATAAACGTGAGGGGATCATTGTGTTCTCCGTAAGGTTCAAAGCGGTCAATGAGATTAAATATTTCGGGGGTCATGTAGGAATGAGGAAGTTCCGCGTCGATGATGATGCTTTCTTCATCGGTATTTTCCAGTTCGATGGTGTGAACCGCTGTTTTGAGCCGCGCAAGAAAAGCGTCCCAGTTGGATTTCTTCATGCTGAAGCCGGCGGCAAAATTGTGTCCGCCCCAATCAATGAAAAGATCGGCGCATTGTTCAAGGAGCCCCCGAAGATCGTAGCCGCGGGCGGAACGCAGCGACCCAACGATAGTGTCTTCACTCATGGTGATTACGAGCGCGGGAACCTTAAACAGATTGATAAGTTTATTCGCCATGATGCCGGTAACGCCGCGGGGTATCTTTTCGCTTGCGGCAAGAACCAGTTTGTTATTGTATTCCGCAAGGCTTGCCGCGGCCAAAGGTTCCGCTATCGTCCAAATATCATTTCCCAGTTTTTTGCGCTCTTCGTTCATGGCGATAACTTCATCGGCGAGGCGGTCGCGCTCTTTGGCGTCTTCGCTGAGTAAAAGAGAGACGGCTTTATCAGGATGCCCCATTCGGCCCGCCGCGTTGATGGCGGGACAAACTGTCCATGAAATATCCGTTGTACTGATTCTCCGGCCCGCGCATCCCAGTTTAAACAGCAAATCTTGAAGTCCGGGCCTCGGCTTTTTCATGATTGACGCAATGCCGGTGCGGACGATAATCCTGTTTTCATCTTTCAAGGGCATAATATCCGCAAGCGTTCCCAGCATCGCTAATTGAAGATCCGAGAGATCATCTTCTCCAAACAGATTTTCCTTCCGGTGAACAAACGAAATAAACAAATTGATAAAGACATCAAGTTCATCGAGGGTTTTATTCGCGTATTTTGCGATTTTGGATAATTCTTTTATGCGGAGGAGACTCTTTCCGGCAGCGGCGGGAATCTCTTTGCCGATTTCCGGTGCAATGTCCAAAGTATATATTTCAACGCCGTTTCCAAAAATTTTCGCGATATTCTTTTTCTGCTGCAAAGCGTCCCAAACAAGGATTTGCTGGCCTTCCAAAAAAGACGCGAGCCTCGTTTGATCAAGACTGACCATCCCCGGAACAATGGTTTCGGAAATCCGGTGCGTAACTGCCATGTTCCGGATTTTGACCGCTTCGATAACAAAAGCGTCGTTGCTAGGCCTTGTATTAAAAAGGCAGACAGGCTGATTAAAGAGGCCGCTTTTCATGGCAAAGCGGAGTGCGGAAACGATTTTGTATGTTACGCCGCATCCCGCCAAGTCCCGGAAAGGGTACGCGGAATCCTGCAATTTAGGGTTGACAATGGCAAACGCGTTCGGCAGGGTTTCTTGGGGATTATGATGATCAACAATGATGACATCAATTCCCAATTCGTTTGCCTTATCAATTTCGCCATGATTTGAAATGCCGCAGTCCACGGTAATAATAAGGGTTCCGTAATTTGCCGCAAACGTTTCCACGGCTTCTATGGAAAGGCCGTAAAAATCATCGCCGACAGGGACTTGCCATTCCGCATCAAGGCCGATCTTTTTAAGGAAGCTGGTAATCAGTGTTGTGCTGGTGATTCCGTCCACATCCCGGTCGCCGAATACGAGAACCTTTTCGCCTTCTTCTTTGGCTCCCAAAATTCGCTCCACGGCATCTTCCATGCCGGGTAATTCAAAAGGATTCCGCAGATGCCGGGGATCATCTTCCAGAAAGTAGCAAATATCTTCACCTTCGGTAAGGCCCCGGCGGGCTAAAATGGACGCGGTTAAGAGATCGCATCCGTACTTGGCTGAAATATCTTTGACGAGCAGAGGAGCGATATCCTTTTTTTCCCAGTTCATTTCGATACAATTTCCTTCAAGATAAGTGTACGCGGCGGCGGAGCGTTATCGGAATAGCCGACGGCACTTTCAATGCGGGGAAGAGCCGCATTGAGCGACGCTTCATCTTTTGCCCAAACCGTCATGATCTTATCGCCGGTTTTTACCGCGTCGCCGCCTTTTTTATGAAAAACAATGCCTGCCGTTGGGCTTACCGGATCTTCCTTCCGGTTCCGGCCGACCCCCAGCGTTACCCCGGCGTGCCCGATGGTCCATGCGTCAATCCCTGAAATATAGCCGGTTTTGGCGGCCTTTATATCCGCCGCATATTCCGAGCGGAAAGTCCCCCGGAGTTTAAGAAATTGTTCCGCGTTTCCGCTCTGGCTGTTAATGTTATCCAGAAAAAGCTGTCTTGGTTTTCCAGAAGCAAGAATCTCTTCACAGAGAGAACGGCCTTCCTTTGCGTTTTTTGCTTTTCCGCCTAATACCGCCATCCGCGCCGCAAGTTCAAGCGTTACTTCCATTAAATCAGCAGGCCCCTTGCCTTCAAGGCTGTCAAAACATTCTTCTACCTCAAGGAAATTTCCCATCGTATTTCCAAGCGGCTCGTTCATATCGGTTAAAAGAGCGGTAATCTTTTTCCCCATCGCCTCTCCGGTATCAACAAGAGAACGGGCGAGCTTTTCGCCGTCGGAAGGGTCTTTCATAAAGGCTCCGGAACCGAACTTCACATCCAGCACAAGGGCGTCCGCTCCTTCGGCGGCTTTTTTGGAAAGAATGCTTGCGGTAATGAGGGGGATAGATTCGACCGTACCGCTGACATCACGCAGGGCATACAAAAGCCTGTCCGCAGGGACAATTTCCTTTGTCTGCCCGGTCATGGCAAAGCCGTCTTTTATAAGGATAGTTCGGAATTCATCGACAGAAAGATTTGTTCTGTACCCCGGAATGGCTTCGAGCTTATCAAGCGTTCCGCCGGTATGGCCCAGAGCCCGGCCCGACATCATGGGATCTTTCAATCCGAGAGCCGCCGCGATAGGAGCCAGAATAAGGCTTGTTTTATCGCCTACGCCCCCGGTGGAATGCTTGTCCACAAAAGGACCGCTTATTCCTGAAAGATCGATGCATTCCCCGGATTTAAGCATGACATCCGTGAGGCAGGCAGTTTCTTTGGCGGTCATCCCCTGAAAAAAAACCGCCATTGCCCAGGCGGAAACCTGATAGTCAGGAATCTCCCCCGCAACATAGCCGTTAATCAAAAAAGCAATTTCTTCACGGGAAAGTTCCTTCCCCGCCCGCTTATTCATGATGATATCAACAGCCCTCATTCCGCGCCTCCTCTATACTACCCTAAAGTATGGCAATACTATTGATTTTGCTTTAATTATTTGAACTTGTTTTGTTCTACTACCACAATACTCGATAAGGCGGCTTAAAACCAGAGGGCCGTTAGGGAGATAATGCTCCTCTGTGTAAATGCAATTTTTCTTCCTCTGTGTAAGTTTCCTCTGTGTTGTAGTGCATGAATATTCCTCCTCTGTGTAATATTTTTTCTGTAAAAACCAAAGCAAAAACCCAAATCAATGCCATA
>QMCD01001118.1_pt1 | contig 17074 bp, 17 predicted proteins | sample 1821841 | NCBI WGS metagenome assembly QMCD01 (sample SAMN01991225, study PRJNA193472) | Termite gut metagenome, whole genome shotgun sequencing project. | isolation source: worker | host: Macrotermes natalensis | reverse complement strand
TTGACCTCCGTGCGTGGAGAGGGGGCGGCCGTTGGCTGCCGCTTCCTATACGAAGGAATTCGGAGGTTGGATGAAGAAAAACTTGTTGCCAGCGTGGCACAGTCCCCGGAAGTGAAGCAGACAGCCCTTGCAGACAAGGATTAAAAAATGTACAATGACCGGATAGTCGGACGGGGGTGATTCTCGTCCGCGTCAGCCAAAAGATATTTTTTCCACAAAGGAGTCCATCATGCCTGCCGTCGTTGACCACAGTAAATGCACCGCTTGCGGTGAGTGTGTTGAAGCCTGCCCGCTCGAATGTATCGCCCAGCAAGCTGAAAACGATAACAAAGCCTTCGTCGATCCCGATAGTTGCAGCGAATGTGGTGCCTGCGTCGATAGCTGCCCCGTCTCTGCCATTGACCTGTAAGAAAAAATCTGGGGTCGGGGCTGGAAGAACAGTTTTTTATCATTCCCACCCGGACCCCTAATCCCTCGTCCTATGTCGGCTATCATTGATCGTGAGAAATGCGTCGGTTGCGGGGAATGTACGCTTTCCTGCCCCTTGGGAGCCATCACGCTGGGCGATGAGCCAGCCAAAAAGTCGAGTGTTGACTCGGAGGTCTGCGGCCAGTGCGGAGCGTGCATGGACATTTGTCCGAATAGGGCGATTTCGTTGTGAGAAATCGCCGCCGCCCGGTCCGGTCTGACGCGATCTTTGCGGAAACATTTGCTGGCGCACATTAAGGACCGTCCTGGAACCACGATTCTGGGTGTGCGCCTCCGTGGGTTGTTGCCGTGTTTTCGTCGTGCACGGTAGCCTCAATGCCCCCGCACTCATTTTCAACGCGGTTCAGCGTTTCAATCAGCTTTTTTCCCCGCTCAGGCTCAAGCACGGACAACGTCGACGCCAGCGCATCCGCCTCCATCGCCGTGGGAGCAAACACGCGAACGGTCGACGAGTGTGTCAGGCCTAGGCCGGTTTTCGGGTCGATAATATGTGAATAGCGAACGCCCCCAATGAGCAAAAACTGCCGGCTGTCGCCGGAGGCGGCCACGGCGATATTTTCCAAGTCGGAAGCCGTCTTGCCGTCCATGTCAATCTTCCAGCCGCCCGGCGGAGCTTTGCCGAGCCGAAAATCGCCGCCCGCGTCAACGAGCACGGTCTCAATACCCATCTTGGTTATCGTTTCAAATGCCTGGTCGATGGCATAACCCTTGGCGATGCCGCCAAGATCGAAACGCATACCTTGTCGTTTCAGCGTCACCGTTTTCGTGACGCCGTCCAGCTCCCAAAGATCATTTCCGACTCGCTGTTCGGCTCGCTCCACAAGATACGGTTCCGGCATCTTTCGCTGCCGCTTCGCCCGACGCCACAGCTGCGTGAAAGGGCCGACGGTCACATCGAACGCTCCATCGGACATGTCGGCGTAATGCTTGGCGGCTTGAAGGACGGCGAAGAGATCGGCTGAAAGCGCAATAGGCTTGCCCGGTTCATTGCGAGTCAACCGTGCAATTTCGCTATCCGAATCATAATCGCTCATCACGGCGTTAAGCTCCGCGATTCTCTGCCGAGCGGCGTCCGCCGCTTTGTTCGCGTGTTCCGGGGTGTCGGTGTAAAGCACAATCCGCACCGGAACGCCCATTTGAATGAAATCAAATTCGTGACGGGTTGGTTCGGAGGCGGCACAGAGGAGCGGAAAAAAACAGAAGACGAGCAAGGGTATTGTGCGCATTTTTGACATCCTCATAAATCGGTCCTAAGTAGCCGGTCGTGCGTCGTACAACAAAGCTCGCCGAGTCCGGCTCAGCGTTCCCCGCGATTATACCGATTTTCCCAGCGACACAAAATCGAGAAAGCGGCCTCGCAGCCACGGATAGCCGCACAAAATGGTCAAGATAAACCAAGCTATAATCGCTATAGGAGCAAGAGACAAGATTTCCGCAAACGCTTGGCTCGTGGCATAAGTCGAGTATTGCCAACAGGTAATCATCACCGCTGCATAAATACCGAACGCCAGTCCCGCCGTGACGGCCCAAATCATGTCGCGCGGAATCCAATGATGTAACAAAAGTCTCCAAAGCCCGAAGGCAGCCATGCTGCAATTGAAAACGTACATTTGGCCCATCATGCAAGCGAACGGCAAACCAACGATGTTCCATGCCGCTTGCGGTACAAAAATGATGGGAACGCAAACCACGACAATCAGGAAAAACGTGTGCAAAAACACCCAGGCCAAGCCGTTGATGCTACCGGTGTAAAACGGGAAGGCGAGTGCCCGGCGAAAGTTTTGCTTCGGAATGTCGCGGCGAACCCGGCCTTCCCACGTTTCCCGCTCGCAAACACCGATGATGAGCATGGCCGAGAGAATGCCGACCGTGGTGACAACCCAAATGGCATAAGGGTCAAAATGACTGAAATAGCCGGCATATCTGCCAAACATGGTTGGCATGGGCACAAACAGGAGTCCGATCATCGCCAAGAAAGACAATGCAATCACAAACGTCAGCCATCGGCGAATCGCTCTCATTCGGTTTGCAGAAAACGGACTCAAACTGCATTTCGCAAACTTGTAGGCCGTCACGGGGATAATGATGGCAATGGTAACGAATGATGCGAGAGTAATGGCAACTGGGTGAATCATGTCAACAAACGAACCCGGCAACGTACCGGAAATAATCTCACTGTAAAAGTGGAGGAGCGGCTCTCCGCACACATCGCCCCAAACAAGGATGAGGGAGAAAAGACCTCCTGCCACTCCGACACCAAGGCATCCGTACAAAACAAGTTGGAGCGGCGTACGGACATTGGCAAAAATGGCCAGAGCGATCAAATTGATAATCTGCACAAGCGGAAACAGCAGCAGCGGCACGACGACATACACCCAGATGTCGATGCCGCGAAACAGGTACGAAGCGGCGAGATTCGGCAGAGCCATGCTGAAAAACAACGCCGTCAGTACGGCACTACAGGCCATGCGGCCACGAACGTGCTGGCCGGGCGTGAGCGTGCTGTAAAAAGAAAGCTCCTCGTGAATGCGGTCGAAAGCCAGCCGCCACACGGTTTGCACCACCACGGCAAAAACGGAGGCGAGAAACATGATGGCGAAAGTGGCCATACAGAAAATCGGCCCGATTTTTTCCGTTGGAATCCCATGAACATCATTGCTGTTGGTAATACAGCCCGCCGCTACACCGTAAAGCGCGAACGTATGGAGCAACATGGCGGTCACGATCCAGCGGCTTCGGACCATCTGGCGGACTTCGCGGACAAGAACGGGGTTGAAAAAATTCATGAAAACGCTCTTGGAGAAAAACGTCGTCGTCACTCCGCGCAGGCGGCGTATTTTCATCTCATCTTTGGTTATGATAATGCTCTCCCTTTTCGGGCGCAAACACACGCGGCGCATCCGTGGGGTCGGTGACGCAATTGTCGAGATTGATTCCTGTTTTGACGGCATATAAGGACAAGGCCGTGAGCGGAAAATACACCGAGTAATAATGATATTTGAGATAAAAAACCAAGGGAAAGCCCGTGCCGGTGAATTCCGGCTCATTCCAAGTTCCGTCTTCCCTCTGCCGCTCGATCAAGAATTGAATGCCGCGTTCCACGGCAGGATGGCGGCTTTCACCGGCGGCGATCAATCCCATGACGGCCCAAGCGGTTTGTGAAGCCGTGGGCGTGCCCTGACCATGCAATGCCGGATGCTCGTAAGACGCGGGCGATTCACCCCAGCCGCCCGTCGCTTGATCTTGATGGTCAAGTAACCATTTTGCCCCGGCCCGAATCATGGAATCGTTCGGCGAGATTCCCACCGCCGTCAAGCCCGTCAGTGCTTGCCACGTACCGTAAATGTAATTCACACCCCAGCGACCGAACCAGCTTCCGTCCGACAACTGTTTTCGTCGCATAAATTCGGCAGCGCGGTCAACGCCGTTGTTTGGCCCCGTGTTTTGTCCGACAAGGAACCCAAGCCGGCCCAAAGATTCGAGTACCCGACCTGTCAAATCCGGGGTGCTGGGATCGATCATGGCATTGTGATCCGCGAACGGTACGGCACAGAGCATCTCCTTGTTGTTGTCCTTGTCGAAAGCCGCCCAACCGCCGTCGGAGCATTGCATCGCAAAGAGCCAATTCAGGCCGCGGTTGATTGAAGCGTGGTCCGCTCCAACACCAGCCGGAAAGGAGGTATCGTCGCCGTACTGTGTGTGTTCCGTCAATGCGCTGACGCCCCTTTCCGGCTTCTGTGACGGGCTTGGTATGCCATCAAATTCCCCTGCCAGCACCATCAGTGCCATCGCGGTATCGTCGCAATCGGGGTAAAAATCATTGTGAAATTCAAAACACCAGCCGCCGGGGGGGACTTCGCCCCCTCCTCTAGTAACACTGTGCTGCCAATCACCGGACCGCAAAATTTGCTGCGAGCGAATCCAATCGAGGGCTTTCTGAATGGCCGGGTTGGTTCGCGGCAGGCCACCCGCCAGCAGGGCTTTCGTTGTGAGCGACGTATCCCAAACGGGCGATTTACAGGGCTGCAATCTCGCACTTTTTTTATCCTCTGACCAGATCACCAAGTCCATAAATTGTTTTCGGCAGTATTGAACTTCCTCCGAATTGTCGGCGTGGCCAGTGATTTTCAGGGCAATCCACGCCCATACGATGGGCGGCTGAATTGCGCCGGGGCCATCGCTGTTCTTGAAATGCTCCTTGGTCCATTCCAGTGCCTTTTTGATGCCGGCCTTGCGGAAAGGCGTCACGCCTATTTTGCGACAAAAAAGCATGACATCATTGCAGCGGCGGAAAAAAAAGTCCCAGGAAAACGGATTGTGGGAAAATTTCTTGCCCGGCGCGACCAGCGGCCCCCACTTTTCCGGCGGCCTTGCGAAAAGTTCCGTAATGCCTTTTTCGGGCGGCAGATTTTTTACCGGTTGCAGTGCGGAGACGATGGAAAGCGGCGTGAAAATAGGCCGCGACCACGCACTCATGTCATTCACCGTCAGCGGAAACCATTTCGGCAGCAACATCATTTGCGGCGGCACGGCGGGGATGACTGAGTAGGGAATTTGGCCCAACAATGCCATGTAAAAGCGTGTAAAACTGTTCGCTTTTTCCGCGCCTCCCAATGCCAGCGCACGATTTTTGGCGCGTAGCATGTACTCCGCATTCGGATCGTGGCCTAGGATTTTCAGGGCGAAATACGCTTTGACCGTGTTGCAAATATCCGAAGGGCCGCCCGTGAATTGGCCCCAACCGCCATCGGGGAATTGCGTGTCCAAAAGCCGCCGAGCGCAGCCGTGAACCAGTTCCGAATACTCTCCGTCGACAGTATCCCCAAGGAAGGTCAGGAGCAGGATTGCTTCACTTTGCAACAGCGCATCGCCTTCAAGTTCTGCGACCCAGTATCCGTCCGGCGTTTGGTGGTTGAAAAAGAACTCGCGCGTTCTCGAAATCGCGCACGAAACGGCCTGCTCGGTATTATTGGTCACTGTCATCTGAAGGGGCTGCGTTCACAACACACAGCTCTTTGAAAAGAAACCGGGCGATCAATACGCCTCAAAAAAACGGTGATCGGTTCCTCCGCTGCCGATGCGGAATTTAACATGTTTGTAGCATTTTGGGCAGTGGCCTTCGTAGGCCGTGCCATCGCGGTTGACATAAATACGGACATAGACGCCGCAGCAGTTGAATTTCACGCCGATGAACCGCTTCTCTGTGCCTAGAATTTCTTCCTGCTCGCTCGGCGGCGTCACGGGGCGATTCTGAGACGGTTCACTGGTAAAATCGATGGGGGGCATGGCAATGGATAACGCACGCTGGACTTGTCCGACAACCGTCACTCCCGCAAAACGGTCGCTTCTTTAATTTTCCATTTCATCAATATAGCGTTTCAGGCGTTCCAGTTCGCCCGTGACCGTTCGGAGTTTTAGCAGGTTGTCAACGCGCTTGACCAGCTCGAATTTGTTGACAGGCTTGCTCAAGTAATCGTCGCAGCCGGCGTTGACGGCCCGCTCAATGTCACCCAGTTCGCTCAAGGCCGTGACCATGAGAATCATAATCCCTCGCGTATTAGGATCATTTTTCAACTTTTCACAGACTTCAAAGCCGCTCAGTTTGGGCATCATGATGTCCAACAGGATGAGATCGGGCGAAAAGGCGGCGACTTTTTCCAGCGTTTCCGCGCCATCGCCCGCCGTCTCAATATCGTAGGCGAAGTCGGCGAGATAGGCGTCGAGCAGTTCGACGTTGACCGGGTTATCGTCGGCAATGAGGATTTTATGAGGCATGAAACTTTAATTTTTGGGTTCAAATTGTTCCCGAAACCGCAGATCGTAGGCTTTGCCGAGCGCATCCTCGGCCTTTTCCCGCTCACCCGCCTCAATGCAGTACGCGCTGAGAATCGAATAGCCAAAGGCGTCATTCGGTTCCAGTTCACAGTATTTTTCCGCGTAACGGATCGCTTTTCCGAGATCGCCGCGTTTTTTCCAAATGGCCGCCAAAGCGTTGTGCGCCAAGGCAAAACTCGGATCGGACTCCGTCAACCGGGTCAAGTCGGATACTGCTTCGTCAAGGCTGCCCGCACGGTGCAACGTCATGGCGGTATCGTAAGAATCGATGGAATGGGGCATTGTGTGTACTGTTGATTGAAAATTTGCAGCCGTTCGCGGGCACGGCCCGATATAAACAGACAACTCCTTTCTCCTCAATGAGTTATGGATGAAGGGTCTGCGCGGATTCTTCTCGTAGCTCGCCCCGGACTCCTAAGTTCTGACCCGCTGCCAAATCACAGATGATCCCTATCAAAACGATCAGGCCGCGTGCGGATGCGAATGATTTATCCGTCGAACTTGTCCGCCGAAATGCCCGTCAAGTATACACCAAGCCGACAAAAAAGCAACACGGAGGAGCGTCATTGGAAAGAATGAAAGGCGTACAAATTGCTAAAAATGGCCTTTTCCGTTTTGAGCCTTTTTGCTATGATCCCGCAAGGATTGTGTATCACTGAATGGATGGCAGGGCGATGGCACTGCCGAAAACGCGGAAAGAACAGTCAGGAGGATGTTCATGTCTTATTTTCAGAGTCAGGAAAACAGTATCGCTATTTTGGACGATTGTCCCAAAGGCTTTGAGCCAGCCCAAAAGGTGTTGTTGAGGAATTTATGCGAGTTTGTCTACCGACAGGCTCGCTTCGGAATGCTTGCAGGCGATGCCTCGCTATCCGAACGGATCGAATGTCTGCTTGATGATCTCCAGGACATGGTCGCGGAAATCGGTCAATGTCTTGTCTTGGACTGTGAACATTGTCGTGACATTCCGGTTGCAGGCCATTTTCTCTCCGCCCTGATGGCATGGCGGCAGGAAAAGCCGTTTCGCGTCAACTTGCCGGATATTTTGCGTCACCAGCCGAACACGCCCCCCGTGTTTATCAACCGAGCGATTCTTTGGCAACGGCTGGGTGATCGGCTCGTTGAAGATGATGATTCTGAGCGACCTACACTCGTCATTTTGAAAAATCTCGACGCCGCCGATACGCAAACACAGCATGATCTCGCAAGATTGATTCGCTTCCACGGCGTCCATCGAGTTCGCCGAACCTTCCTTGGCGTTCTGCGGCATGAAAACGTCGCTTTGCTTGAACACGAGCTGCTCGCACTTATCGATCAAAGGTTCGATCTACAGGAACAACCGGAAAGCGGTGAACTTAGCATCGCGTAACCGATGTGCCGGTTATGCTGCACAACCCTAATAGACAAAGGGAATTGCCCCAATTTTCTATTGCATTCTACTTACATTTCTGCTACACTGCCTGTATTCTAATGTCGTTTGTTTTCTGCAAAACAAATCTTTCGAGGAGGCAAAAATGAGTCGTTTGTATTCGTCTGTTAATCTGGAGGGGGGGGGCTGGCCACGCAGTTTTGCTCGCAGGAATACGGCTTTTACTCTCGTTGAACTTCTGGTTGTCATTGCCATCATCGGCGTTTTGATCGCCTTGCTTTTGCCCGCCGTCCAAGCGGCTAGAGAAGCGGCAAGAAGGATGCAATGCACCAACCAACTTAAGCAGTTGGGACTCGCGCTACAGAACTTTCACGACACGCACAAAAGCGTACCGGGCAGCTGTTATTTGAAATTTCTAAGGGAATTGCGACCGGGCACGCACAACGGTTATGACCAAGACCGCATCTTCCGGCAAGGTGCTTTCGTCGTTCTGCTTCCCTTTTTTGAACAACAATCGCTCTATAATCTCGGCATGGGTCTCACCGATGATGCCGGGAACAGCAAACCGATGGGAAATAAACCGTGGGACGTAACCTACGGCGGAAATCCGACTCCGTGGAGTTTTGATGTTCCGACATTTTTGTGCCCTTCCGACGGGAGTAACAAGCGTCAGGAAGGAATCACAAAAGCGACGAATTATCGTTTGTGCCGTGGCGATGGTGCTCTGGCCTACGATGACGGCAATGGCTGCCGGGGCCTGTTCGGACGACAAGACCGCTTTGATCGTGACTTTGCCGCGATCACCGATGGCCTGAGCAATTCGATTTGTTTTTCCGAGGCCGTGGTCGGGGCGGACGACAATCGAACCAAAATCAAAGGAGGCGTTGCGCTTGTTCAGTATGGGACGAGTGGCTTGACAGGCTTGGAAGCGGCGGTTCCCACCAAGTTTTTTGCCGTCATCGGGCCGGGCGGGGAATTCGCCGCCGGGGTCACTTTGGCGGACGCGAATCTCGATGAGTCCAAGCCCGGTTCTCGCTGGGCGGATGGCCAGCACAATTTTACGGGCTTCTTCACGTTCATGCCGCCGAATGGCCCGACTTTGGCTTCGGAGCAAAACTTGACTTGGGCCGTTCCCGCCGCCAGCAGCTACCATCCCGGTGGCGTCAATGTGTGCTTGTTGGATGGTGCGGTGCGATTTGCCGGCGAGACGATTGATACCGGCGGACTCCGGCAGGATGTGACAATGCAAGATGCGACCGGTGTCGATAAGGCCACGCAAGACGCGAGGACTTACGGCGGGCCTTCGCCGTATGGCGTTTGGGGAGGATTAGGAACCGTCGCCAACGGCGAATCGGTATCGCTGTGATATGAGCCTGCGTTCTTTTCGATGAGCCGGAAATACGGACGGTATGCCGTCGAAATTTCCGGGTGATTTGTCAAGTATATCTGCAACTACATTGATTATGATTTCCATTCGCTGTTTGCAGGGTGTTCTCATCCTGTTATTTGTTTCCATTGTGTGCTTGGGCTGCGCGGAAGACCCGCATTTCAGCCACGTCACCGGCGTGGTGACATACGACGGCGTGCCTGTGTCCGGTGCCATTATTTCCTTTGTTCCCATTGGTTCGATGGGCGTGGCGGCAGGCGGGTTCACGGATGAAAAGGGGGCCTACGCATTGACTGCGGTAACGGCCAACGGCGCGCAGACGGGGACCCTGCCCGGCAAGTATCGCGTTTCGATTGCGAAGACGGAATTGGTGGAAGACGGTACGGCCTTGGCCTACAAGAACGGAGAAATCACTTACGATGAATACCAAGACCGGCTCATAGAGAACGGCGGTAGCTCTTCGTACACGAAAAGCCTGATTCCCGAACGGTACGGCTCCGCGAAAACTTCGCAGCTTGAGGCCGAAATTTTGAACACAAAGCCGAGCGTTTTCAATTTCGATTTGAAGCCGTAGAAAAGGCGATGACTATTCTCGCACTTGCCCATTACCGTACACGATATATTTGTACGTGGTCAGTTCCTTGACGCCGCAAGGCCCGCGCGCGTGAAATTTGTCCGTGCTGATGCCGATTTCCGCGCCGAGACCGAACTGCCCGCCGTCGTTGAATCGCGTACTCGCATTCACGATCACGGCACTGCTGTCGATGCGTGATGTGAACTCGCGTGCGTGATTGAGGTCTCTCGTAATGATCGCCTCGGTATGGCCATCGCTGTAACGATTGACGTGTTCAATCGCCTCGTCCAGTTTTTCGACAATTTTCACGGACATCACGGGGCCGTGAAATTCAGCCTTGAAATCCGCGTCCGTGGCACGGACGGCGGCGGGAATGAGCGAACACGTTTTAGGGCAGCCGCGAAGTTCGATGCCGTGTTGCGCGAGCGCACCGGCCAAACGAAGGAGAATCGTTTTTGTCACCGACTCATGCACCACGAGCGATTCGGCGGCATTGCATACGCCCATACGCTGACATTTGGAATTGACGACAACTTTTTCAGCGATTTCCTCGTCGGCAAACTCGTCAATGTAAACGTGGCAATTTCCGGCAAAATGTTTGATGACGGGCATGGTCGCTTCGGCGGCAACGCGGCGAATCAAACTTTCGCCGCCGCGTGGAATCGTGACCGTTATTCTGTCCGACATCTTGAGAAATTCGCCCACGGCCTCCCGATCTGTGGTGTCAACGAGCTGCACGGCGTCTTCCGGCAGTCCCGCGTCTTTGGCCGCCTCGGAAAGAATCACGCCGAATGCCCTATTGGAATGGAATGCTTCCTTGCCGCCACGGAGAATCACGGCGTTGCCGCTCTTGACGCAGATGGCCGCCGCGTCGGGCGTGACATTGGGGCGGCTTTCGTAAATGAAAAAGACCACGCCCAAAGGCACACGGACTTTTTGGACTTCAATACCGTTGGGCCTGACCGTCGATTCGATGATGCTGCCAATCGGGTCGGGAAAGAGCGCGATTTCATGCAAGGCCTTCTCAATTTCCTCAAGCCGTTTGGGATTCAGCAGCAAGCGGTCTGTTTCGGCAGGCGTCAGGCCAAAGCCCGGTGCGGCGTCCAAATCTCTTTTGTTTTCTTCGAGGAGAAAATTCGATTTTTCCCGAATCAGCCCGGCCACGCGCGCCAGCCAGCGATTTTTCTGCGCCCCGGTGACGGAGAGCATTTTAAGCGAAGCGATCTTGGCCCTATCGGCCACGTCGTTACAGTATTGTTGAAGGGACATGGTGGCAAGGCGGTAGGCTGCAATAGTTTGTTTTCTTCGAGCAAACGCTCCGCGCAGGCGGAGGCGAAAATGGATCAGCTTACCATTTCCTACGGAATGAGTGCGATTCCTGCGCCGATGGCAGCCCCCTCAAACAGGGCGGCACGAATCGAAATCGGCAACGGATCAAGCATGTGCGGGGCGCAGTTGCCGACACGATAGTGGCCAAGCGTGTAAACACACTCGGACGGCGGCGTGAGGCCCATCTTGTAGGGTAGTACCGGCACGGTCAGGAAAAAGCGAGCACCGGAAAGCACCGGTTCGAGGGCAGGGCAAACCGAATGGCCGTTGCGTTCCAGTTGCACGTCCTCAAAATAAGCCGCTTTTGTACACAAAGCCGAGGCTTTCCACTGGAAACAGGTGCGGCTGAAATGCCGACCGGAATACGGTGTGGTAACCAGAGGGCATTCCGTCGGCAGTTGATCCGACATAGGCCGAATGTCATAGGAAATCTCTCGAATCGACGTGAAGCCGGCCTTGTCAGGGCAACTGTTCGCGCCGAAAGCGGTCGGATTGAAACCGTACCGTGAGGCCGGTTCGGGCGCGATGCCCGACCCGATGCCAATCGACCGATCAGGCTGATTATCAAGCTGCTGCACATCCGGGCTTTGCAGCTCTGTCGTCTGCAACACGGCAGGTTTCGGTTCCGGGAGCACTGCCGCATTAACTCTTGATCTGGTAGCAGAAGAGGAAGAGGCCGCGCTGCTTTCGTTTTTCGGTTGCGCCGTTGGTCGGGGCGGCGTCGAAGAAGGCCGGGGAAATTCCAATTGCTGCGGTACGGCAGGCACGAGCGTCGCACCGGCGGGCGGCGTGTTGCTCTTCGGTCGCAATTCGGGATAGATCATATCTCTTTGGGCCGGCGTCATGGCCTGCGCAAAGGCATCGTACTGCACTTGGAGAATCGACGATGGCTCTTCCATTTCTACCGAATGCTCCGCCGTAACAACAGCACCGGCCACCTTCGGCTTGGCCCAGCGCAGATCGTGGCGTGCTGACACGTTTCCGTAAGAACCGCCGCCTGCCCACTGAATAGACTCGGATGCAACGACGAATCCAGCCGCCGAAAAGCCAATCACAGAAGCCAAGAATATCTTTCCAATGCCCTGAAATTTCATGGATGGGTCTCCTTACCGGGGGTGTTTTTTGCAGTCCGACTGTTTCATCGGCAGCACGGAACACCAAAATCATTTCAGCGTCCGTTTTTTTGGATTGTTACGAGTGTGCCGATTGTGCGTCCCGCGTATTGTGCTGCACACATTGCCAAAGTGACATATATTTCCAGAACGCCGTATCTCCAGCCCCTTATTATTCCGTCGTATAGTTTGGTGCTTCCTGGGTAATCACAATGTCGTGCGGATGATTTTCTTTCTCGCTTGCCGGAGAAATTCGGATAAAACGCGATTTCGTTCGCAAGTCCTCAATCGTTTGCGCGCCGCAGTAGCCCATGCCCGCCCTGAGTCCGCCAACCAGTTGGTACACAAAAGGCCCTAAGCTGCCTCGATAGGCCACGCGGCCCTCCACGCCTTCCGGGACAAGTTTGTCGGGTTTCGTGCCCCTCGCCTGCCGGTATCGTTCGCTGGAACCTTGAACCATGGCTCCCATCGACCCCATACCGCGATAACTTTTGTACGTTCTGCCTTGATGGAGGATCAATTCGCCGGGACTTTCTTCCAAACCGGCCAAAAGTCCGCCCAGCATGACGGCATGTCCACCCGCCGCTATAGCCTTTGAAATGTCGCCGGAATAGCGAATGCCACCATCGGCGATGACCGTCACCTCTCGGCCTTTCAGAGCTTGAGCGGCACGGAAAATGGCCGTAATCTGCGGCACGCCCACCCCGGAAACGACGCGCGTGGTGCAAATCGAACCGGGACCGATTCCCACTTTGACCACGTCCGCCCCGGCGTCGGCCAAGGCTGTTGCGCCTTCCGCCGTGGCCACGTTGCCTGCCACCACGTCAATGTCGAAGCGCGTTTTCACCAAACGGATCGTTTCCATGACATTCGCGGAATGCCCGTGGGCACTGTCAATGACCAGCAAATCGACGCCATGTTCAATGAGCTTTTCGATTCGCTCTTCATCGAACACCCCGACGGCGGCCCCGACTCGCAGGCGACCCACGTCGTCTATCGTGCGACTCGGATAATTCCGCATTTTGTCGATGTCTTTGATGGTAATAAGACCCGTTAGTCTATATTTATCGTCCACTAAGAGCAGTTTCTCCACCCTTTTTCCCATTAAAATCTTTTCCGCCATTTCCAACGTGGTGTTACCCGTTGCGGTAACGAGCTTTTCGCAGGTCATCACTTCGGAGATCGGGATTGCCCAGTCTTCGAGAAAACGCAAATCGCGCCGAGTCAAAATCCCGCAAAGCACGCCATCGTCCTGAATGATGGGCACGCCGGAGACATTTTTTTGCTCCATCAGGTCCCGTGCCGCTTCGACGGTGGCATTGGGCGGCAACGTGGCCGGCTGACGAATGATGCCGTTGGCACTGCGTTTGACCTTGGAAACTTCCTCGGCCTGCGTTTCGACACTAAGATTTTTGTGGATGATTCCAATGCCACCCTCCTGTGCCAGCGCGATGGCCATTTCCGATTCCGTGACCGTGTCCATCGGGGAACTTATCAGCGGTATCCGTAGCTGAATCTTTTTCGTCAGTCGCGTGCTGACATCGACATCGGAGGGCACAAAATCGGCGTATTGGGGTTCGAGAAGCACGTCGTCAAACGTGATCCCCAGCTCAGAAAACGGATTTCCCATGCGGTCGCTTTCTTCGCAATTCCGCCCTTCAGCACTGCGTGATTCGAAGCGACTCAAAATGATGTTTCCAGAACAATCGGAAGATTTCTGCATGTCCATAACAAGTTGGGCAAACTGGAGAACGCCGACAGACGGTGTCGAGAACCGGCAACGAAGATAAGATACGCGCAACATGCTTGCAGCGTTTTTTGCGTTGCCCGGTATATTATAAAACGCCGGGCACACTTGGCAAGAGTGGGAGAATTTCTGGTCAACTGCGCATTGGAAATGCAAATTTTTGAAAATCACTTGATTTTTTATGTTCCATTGTGTGCAATCCGAACAGGGGCATGGTGGAGAAAAAGAAAAATAATACCTTTGTTTTTGATTTGCTGTCCAAATGAATGGCGATTGGGCCGGTCATTTTATAACCCTCTCTGCCGCTTGAAAACCGCTGTGAATGCAATTCGGAATGCCCAGGCCGTGAAAAGCGTTGCCGGCCAGCGCAAGCGTTGGCTCCGCCTCGGTCAGCGTTTCAATCTCCCGCACCAATTCACGGTGGCCGAGATGGTATTGCGGCATGGTTCGCGGCCAGTGGGCTACGGTCGTGAACAGCGGCTTGCCGTCGATCCGTAGCGTTTTTTTTATCTCCGACAGCAGTAGTGGCACGAGTTCCGCCTCCGGCATTTCCGCCGCTTCCGGCATTCGTGCCCCACCGGCGAAAATTCGGATCAGCAGTCGGCCCGCAGGGGCGCGGTGCTCGTATTTCAAACTGCTGAAACTGCCGGCCAGAATGGGACTACGCTCTATTTTGGGCACGACAAATCCCATGCCGCGAATTTTTTGTTTCATTTGCGACTCGTCAAACGCAAATGTGGCAATGGCCGTGCCTTCGTGAGGAATACGGCGGAGTTTTTGGGATAAGTCGGGAAGCGAATCGGCTAGCAATCTTGCCGCCTCATGCGCCAGCGTTGCGATGATGACGGCATCGTATGGGCTTGGTGCAGATTCATCAGCGTTCTGGCTCCTGACTCCTGACTCCTGACTTTTCACCTCCCAACCGCTTGGTGATTTCGTTAATTGAGTCACTTCGCGTCCGAGAAGCAATGATCCTGCCGGTAGCTTGGCGGCCAAGGCGGCGCACACGGTCTCCTACTATTTTTATTGACTGTTTTTCGTGACGGCATCCGGCCCCGCACGGCGTTCGGGCCGGTCGGTTGCGGACGGCACGGGGTGTCCGTGCGCGCTGCCGACAACGAGTCCGCCCCTTGACGTTTTTCAGGGGAACAGCCAACTCCGCACGAGGCACATGCAGACCAACTGCAAATAGATCAGGATGCCGATCCGCGTCCAAGCGTAGTCCGGCGAGTGTCTGTTCCAGTAGGCGACGAGAATCCAGGCTGTGGCGAAAAGGGTGACTTCCGTGATCGAAGGGATCGTGTACAACCGGCTGCGGGCAAGGCCGGGAAGTAGTGAAAGTGCCGCGAAAATCCACAGCGAGATTCCGCCGCGAGGCAATTTGGCCGGGGTCGGTCGAGGATGGCAACGCGGATGCGGTCGACGTGGCGCGAAACGCCTCCTCGTTTTCCGAAAGGCCGAGCCCCAGGCCGAACTTGCGGATCGTATCGAAGTGGAACGCCGCGAACGAAAGCATCATCAACACGATCGCCGCGATCGTGACGAGATACCCGATCTGTCTCGTCTAGGAAAAGCAGACGATCTGGGGGAGCAGCACATCCCACAGAAGCCAACAGAACAGGCCCGTCAAAGCGATCAACGCGGCGAGAAAAGCGATATTGCACGTTTTTCGCAGCGCGGCGTATTCGCGGACGCTCTCTTCCGGCGTTCCGTCCGCCCGCCGGACGATCTGCCGGTAGCGTTCCCGCAGCCAGAGGGCGTAGATGAGTACCGACCCGAAAACGACCCAGTTGAGAACGCTGAACACCGTGTGTTCGTGTTGAACTCCGACCCATCCGTGAACGCTCCCGAGACCGACCAGCGCGAACAGGGCCGGAAACAGGACGATTCCGCAATAACACAGGGCCGAATGTTTGACGATCCACAGTCGTGCGCGGAGCGTCGGCGCCTTCTCGACGGATGCCTTGCCGAAAAGGCGACCGCCGATCAGGAAGAACGCGAGCCAGACGAACGGCAAAACAATTTTGCCCAAAACGCCGAACAGGTACGAGGAAACGCCGCCCGTCATCCCCCAGACCCCGCCGGTCGTCGCCGCCGGCGATGCCATGTAGGAGGCGACGGCTTGCTGCATGAGGAGTTGTAGGCGTTCCGGGGCCATGCAGGACGTCAGGCCGAACACGACCAGTTGGTGCGATCGTTCCGAGAGCATTTCCTCCGCCTTCTTCAGGCGGTTACGGACCGTGTTCGGATGAATTTCGAGTTGTTCGGCGATCTCCGACTGCGACAAGCCTATTGCGCGGTAGAGGATGTAAACCTCGCGCTCGTGTTGCGGGATCGTCCGGAGGATTTCAAACGCGATATGGATGCGTTTTTCCCGGGTGTCCTCCGGTCGCGTTTCACGCAGCGTCGAGGCGTCCGGAACATTGTCCAGAAAAGCATAATCGTAGGCTGACATGATTTCTTTCCTCTTTTTTCGGTGATAGTCGGCGATCTTGTGCGCGACGATCGAATCGAACCAATGCTTGAAACTCCCGGGTTTGTTGAGCGTATCGACGCTTTCCAGGGCCGCGACATCCGCCTGCTGGAGCAGTTCGTCGCTATCGTGAACGTTGCCGGTCTTCGACAGAATGGTCGAGTAGAACCATTCCCGGAGACCGGGGTCTGTTTCCAACGCGGCCGCCCAAAGGGTTTCATAACGGTTTTTGCGGCGGATTTTTTCCTCCTCCGAGACGGGTTTCGTCGTCGGCTTTTCGACGATGACCGGTTGCGGAGCCGGCAGGAACCGGCCGCGAATGCTGGACAGGAAAAGTTTCCAAGTCCGTTCGCTGAACAGGGATGCGAACGATTCCACACGCCGGTTGGTGATTTCGTCGAGTTCGATTTCAGGATGCGTGTCGTGGGGAACTTGTTTCGCACTCGGGATGGTGTTGCTATTCTTCGACATGGCCTACCGTGGGTTGGAATATCGTGAAAAATCGTCGTACTCAGCCGAAGGGAAGTTCGGAAAATCGTAGCAACATGGAGAAGACGCGATTCCTTGATTCTACCTCAATATCGTGTCTTTATCGGCTTGAACTTGGCCGTCTCCACACGTTGGGGCGGGTTTTCTCAGGGCCCGCTCCGACCGAATGCCCGCAAAAAATCAAGGCTCTACCCTGAAACCGGGTTGACATCGACGAGGGCCTCAACGAGGGATCGAAGCGGCGAGTTGCCTCGCTGACGAGTATTGTGA
>QMCD01002683.1_pt1 | contig 17089 bp, 13 predicted proteins | sample 1821841 | NCBI WGS metagenome assembly QMCD01 (sample SAMN01991225, study PRJNA193472) | Termite gut metagenome, whole genome shotgun sequencing project. | isolation source: worker | host: Macrotermes natalensis | reverse complement strand
CCCGGAAGCCTGCAAACCCGCCGCTTGCGAAGCCGCTGCTCCGAAAGCCTGTGAAAAGGCCGCCCCGGAAGCCTGCGAACCCGTTTGCCCGCCTTGTGCCGCAAGCAAGTAACAATTCTATTACGGCGTTTCGCACAAAAAATGAAACCTCATTCGCCTTCGGGCCAGTGAGGTTTTGTTGTGCGCTCGACACGAACTAGGCCGTGCCAACCCAGCCAAAGCTCTGTTCTATCGTGAATATTCCGCGCGGCATTTTTCCGTTTCACAAAACACGACGGATCGGACGGGAAAGCCGAATTTTTCGCTCTGCTCGAATATCCGTTCAGCCAAGTTTTCCGCCGTCGGTTTTTTGTTCAGCAGATAGATCGGTTCATCCATTTTCTGGAGCAGCTCCACCAGCGGGTCGCCTTGCTGCAAAATCATACGGTGGTCAAGGTTGTCCTCAATCCATTGCCCCACGGTTCGTTTCAGTTCGGCAAAGTCAAGCACCATGCCGTCCTCGCCCAAATCCTTGCAGTCAAGCGAGATGCGAACAATGCCGTTGTGACCGTGCGGATGGGCGCACTTGCCATCGTGGCCCAAAAGCCGATGCCCATAACAGAAAGAAAATTCGCGGGTAACCGTATACATTCCGGCCAGTATAGCACGGCCTTTCCGTTTGTGGAGGACCTTTCGAGCAAATCAAAAACTCGTGTCCGGTTCTATCTTTCCCGTCTGTGCTGCAAACAGACACTCACTGCCTACATGAACGTTGGCCTCGCTCAGAACGTGGGAATTGGCGTGGACAATAGACGGTATGATCGGTAAAATCGGCAAAAATGAACACCATCGCACCACATCCATGCCATGTCCGCCGCCATGCCCCGCTTTGTCATCCGTCGTCTATTTCTCGTTTCCATCGTCTTGGTCTCGCCCGCTTGGGCGGCAAAAATCGTTCTCAAGGACGGTCGGACTATGGATGGCCGGGTGACGAGCATCGCCAAAGTCGATGAAAAAGCGGAAGAACTGGGCAAAACCGCCGCCAAATTTATTACCGTGATTGATGACGGATTGAGACGCATGTATGTGGCCCGATACAACATCAGCCAAGTGATTGAAGAAAATCCGCCGCCGCTCGAAACCTTTCGGACTCGGCTCGAATACGCTCAAGACGGCCTGCGAGTCGAAGTGCTCGGCGAATTTGACAATCAAACCCGCTTTGACGATTTTGGACGCCGTCTCTTGACCATTCGGCACGGCGGGGGAACAGAATACTTCACTCAGTCCATTACGGAATTGAATCCGTACTACGTCCGTGCCCGATCCATGCACATGAACACCCGGCCTGCCGTATGGGATATGCGACTGGCGACAAATAGTCTGCCGCGTGACATGCTGACGCCGATTCTGATGCGACAAATCGAGCCGGGCAATCTTGATGATCGCATTCGTCTCGTGCGATTCTACTTTGGCGGTCGATTATACGAGGCAGCCGAGGCGGAATTGGACGGCATTTTACAGGATTGGAACGATGACAAGGAAGTGCAGCAGAGTCTCGCGCCCATGTCAATGAATATCCGCAGGCAGAAATACCAACGGCGTTTGGACGAATTGGAATTACGCTGGCGGGCAGGCCAATACTCGCTGGTTCGGCATTGGCTCGACGTACTGGAAAAAGATGAACGATTGCCCGACCAGCTTTTTGCAACCGTAAAACGGATGATTCTGCGCTACGATGATTTTGAACAACAAAAGATCTCGCTCACGGAGAAGTTGAAATCGTTTTACGATCATTTGCCCGACGAGGAAAAAGATGAACGTATTCCGCCGATTTTGGACGAAATTTCCGTCGGCTTGAGTTTGGGTACGATGGATCGGATGGCGACCTTGCGGCTTTATTTGAACGATGAGACGCTGGCGGATTCGGAAAAGCTGGCCATCGGCATCACGGGCTGGTTTGCCGGCCCCAACGCCGATAATCGCCGCCTGTCGGTTGCCAAACAGTTCCCTGAAACAAGAACGCTTCTGGTCGATTACCTGCAAAGCCGCGAAGATGAAAAGGCCTATCGTCAGGAAATTTTGGCCAAACTTAGCACGCTGGAATCCGCTCGACCGGATTTGATTGCGAGGATGCTGGCTCAGCTCAGGCCGCCGAAGCCGACTCCGGGGCTTGAGGACGGTGCGGAAGCCGATGAGGAGAGGCCGGGCTTTCATCGCATCGAAATTGACAATCCCCTCCACGGTACGACACTTGGAGCCGTCGAGAAAATCCGTTATGCCGTACAGCTTCCACCGGATTACGATCCAGACCGCTCCGCCCATTACCCGATGATTGTCACGCTCAACGGGCAAGTTCAAACACCTGAAACACAAATCGATTGGTGGGCAGGCTCTTGGCGAGGAAAGGAACGAGAAGGCCATGCCACGCGAAATGGGTACATCGTGATTGCCCCGGACTGGAATCCGGCGGAGATGAGGCTGGTCGATTATGATTTTTCGGCCTTTCCTCACGCAGCCGTGCTGTATTCCGTCAAAGACGCTTTCCGCCGTTTCAATGTCGATACGGATCGCGTTTTTATTTCAGGCCACGGCATCGGCGGCACGGCTGCTTGGGACATTGCGTTAGCCCATCCCGATCTCTGGGCCGGTGCGATTCCTTTCAACGGGGTGGCCACGAAATACATCAGGGCCTATCACGCCAATGCGAATCAGGTTCCGCTCTATCTCGTCTGCGGCGAACTGGAAGGCATGGCAAACGTCGGCAAATGGGGCGTCAACGCGGCGACTCTGAATAACTATCTCGACCAGCAAGCAAACCCTCCTGATGTCACGGTCATCCGTTACATTGGCCGGGGAGTGGAAAATTTTTCCGATGAAATTTTGCACCTTTTTGATTGGATGAAGCTGCGGCAGCGTAATTTCGTGCCGATGGAATTTGAAGCTCACTCGATGCGGGCCTGGGACTATTTTTTCTGGTGGGTCGAGCTTTACAATATGGAGAAGGAGCGGCCTGAGTGCATGACGGACCCGCTGGAGTGGCCGGAGAACAATAGGCTGCCGAAGAACATGATTCGCGTGACCTCCTCACTCAGAAAAGCGGCCAATGCCGTCCGAATTAGCGTCGCGCCGAGAATTTCCAACACGCTTGTTTTCCTGACGCCGGACATGATCGATTTCGGCCAAAAAGCGTCGGTCGAAGTCAACGGCAGGGCGTATCACCCGCCGGACGGCATGATCGCGCCTGATCTTGGCACGATGCTGGAAGACGCTCGAACTAGGAGCGACCGTCTCCATCCATTCTGGGCTGTACTCGACGGGAACACACGCAAGCGGGAAAAAAAATAGTTTGATCGCTCACTCCGTAACACGCCAAGTTCGACAGGCCTGAAACACCTCCGAGTGCGTAAGGTTTGCCCCGACCCGCAGCCGTTCGATCACGTCTTGCCAAAGATCATGTTGAAACTTATCGAAAAACTGCTTCGACCTTGCCAAGACATAATCCTCTTGGATTTTTTGAAACAACTTTGCAGAGCCGTGTTTAGCCCCTTCCGTGCCCGCGTGGATCGCCGCTTCACCGCCTGCTGTAATGCCGCCGGCAAAAGCAAATTCGCTCACGGCCCAGCTGACGCCGCCGACCGCAAGGCCGCTCCAGAACAGCGAAACCGTGACGACCGGCCGCGCAACGGTGGTAATGTGATCCAGCGACCGCACCCAGTTTACCGCTTGTGGGTTCCGCTCGGCCCAAGAATCCAGATGATTGCGTAACGAGCAACGGAAATCATCGTCAACCGGCGTCAGGGCGTCCAGAACATCGTGGGCACGCTGCATGAGAGCGGCCCGACGTTCCCCGCCGATCAAGTCCAAAATTTCCCGCCTCAACACGGGATTGTCCGTCTCCGCCAGCTTTTCCAGACGCTTGATGATGGCCTCAACAAAAAAAATGGCCGCCTGATCTTCACGATTCCGAAAATCTTGAAGCGAATCCAGCAGAGCGGGCATCGCACCGAAATACTGCGTTGAAATGTGCTTTGTGGCCTTGCGAATAGGCCAGAGCAAACCATTGCCGACTTTTCGATATACTCCGTTGATTTTTTTCGACCAGCCTGGCCTGCCCGCATTCCACCAATCACGAATCTCTTCGACAAGGATGCTTGTCGGCAGGCCCGGCCAGGGAACGGATGTTTCGCCCGCCCTTTCAAGCGTTTCCAACGCTTCGGCAAAACGCTGGGAGGAGCGTTCCACGGAATCAAGGTAGCTTGGCAATCCGGTGGCCGGGTCCGACAGGACTTTTAAGGCTCCCAACAAGGTATGCGATTTGATGGCGTCGAAATGTAATTCGCTCAGCAATGGGGACAATTCCCGCTTTTCGCCAAACGTGCCGCCCATTTGGTATTCATGGAAGGGCAAATCCAACTTTTCCGCGCCGGCCCGATCAAACGGAGAAGCCAGCACGGCAATCGGACGAATACCGGTTTCCATCGAAAAACGCTCAAGCCAATTCGGCAGATGTGCGGCATCGCTGCTGAAATCGATCATATTGAACAGCACGATCACCGGTTTACCGGCCCCGTTGGCTTCTCGAAAAAAGCGTCGTACCGCGGCATCGTTGTACTTTTGCTCCGTCAGGACGGCAATCAACACATCGGCGGCGTTGCGGATGGCCTTGGCGCGATCCCAGTTGACCATCCGATCCGAATCGATATCCGGGGTGTCCAGAACGATGAGATTGTCCGCGATGTTTGAAGCTCTATCCCAAAAGAGCTGGTGTGTATCGCTTTCTCGAAGCGGCTGGTCGGCATCAAGTCGGCGAACAAGAGCGAATGTCTCAAAATGTCGGGCAAGGATCGTTTCACACTTCTCGGCCTCAAGCGCGTTGGAAACTAGGCAAACAGGATGCTTTGTCCCGGAGGCGCGGTGGTCGACGGCACTGACCTGTTCGCCGACAAGATGATTGAAGACCAGCGATTTTCCGGTATTTGTGCCGCCCATGACGGCGACAATCAGAATCGGCTTTTCGGCAAGCTGCGGTATCAGTTTGCCTTTGAGCAGTGCGTACCAATTTTGATGCTCCGGGGCGGGACAACCGCAGGAACGTGCAAGGCTACCAAGCCTATCCAGCATTTTATCCAGCTCAAGGATGGATTCCGACTGTTGTAAAAACCGGGAGTTTTCCACGAAAAATTTGAGAAAATCGGATATACTGCCCTCCGCGAAAAAAATGGCCAGCAGCGACCGGGTGTAGCGTAGCAAAGCCAAGGACGCTGCGGCACGCGCCGTGGGCATAACGCACCGACGGCTCAAATTTTACGCGGAGAGGAGTATCCTAAGCGTTCTACCGTATTTCCAATTTCCAAAATGCGGTACGGTCTAGGGGCCCGAGTACACTTGTCTGTTCAGATGGATGGCCAGCCCACCTCTCAAGAGATTCTAGCACGAACCGTCTGGCTTTTCAAGCTGGCGTCCCTCCGAGGCCTGCGTCGCACACCATCCTCGGCTCCTGTTGATTTCGCTACCCCTTGCCCGGCCGTACTGTGCCGGCGGTCCGTCAGCCTCCGTTCAAGAAAGAACGTGAATGGAAGAGAAAAATTTACGCCAAATGCCCCAGAGGAAGGGGTGTCTCGCTCGTTTCCAACGTTTGTTCGGAGGCGGACTCGAACGATGTGGTCATCGGCAGTTTATAATTTTGCGCTTCAACAGCCCTTATTTTTGCCAGACGCCGACAATGGTGCTCGCCGCAAAATTCCGTATTGAGCCACTTCTCGACGATTTGGAGACTGGAATACTCGCCAAGCAGATCGCCCGCAAGGCAGAGGACGTTGGAGTCGTTGTGCTTCCGGGCAAGTTCCGCCATGACCTCATTGTTGCACGGGGCCGCTCGCACACCGGGGAATTTGTTGGCCACGACACACATGCCGATGCCTGTCCCGCAGATCAAAATTCCGCAGTCGAACTTCCCCGCCCCAACGTCCTCCGCCACGCGAATACCAATATCGGGATAGTCCGTTGCAACGGAATCACCGCTGCTGAGGCGGGTTAAAGAATGTTCCGTGTTTTCGCGGATATACTCCGTTACCAAATTGAAAATTTCTTTGCCCCGGTGATCGCTTCCGATAATGATCCGCATCGTTCCCTCTCTTCCTGTACAGCGAACCAGAGCGGCCATTCAACCGGACCACAATTTCGCTTGTTTTTCAAAACTGTTGCCGTAATTTATACCACGGCACACCCCTCCTGACAAGATCACCCCCACGGCTTTTCTTTCATTATTCAAAAAAATGAGAGGCAACAAACGTGCCACAAAAACAGCTATATCGACAAAAATGTGGCGAAGAGATGAGAAGAATTATCTTGTGCCGCGTTTTCCGCCATCAATTCGGATGTCAATGCCGTCGACGAAGGCCGAGGCGGGCGAGGCGAGAAAGAGAACCGCATCGGCGACTTCGTCGGGCGTACCCCAGCGGTTTTGGAGGGAATCTCTTTTTATTCCTGACTCAATGGCGTCGGAAGTCCTTTCACCCCAAATGGTTCTGATCCAACCCAGCGAGAGGCAGCGAATGCGGACATGGGGAGCTAATCGCTCGGCCAAGGAGCGGCTGTACCCGATTAGCGATCCTTTGGCCGCCCCGTAAAGTTGAGCGGATTCGCTATCCCAGCCAAAATGGACACCGTTCCAAGAAAAAAAGAAAATTGTGCCGTACTGCCGCTCAAACATGCGTTGCCCGACGGTGTGGGACATTTCAAGTGTTGCAAAAACATCCACTTCGAAAATTTTACGCAGTTTTTTGCAAAAAGGCTCGTTGGAAATGGCGTTCGTCATCAGATCGACGCCGGCGGCATTAACCCAAACATCAACTTGGTCTGTACGAGAATAGACTGTCTCCACGAAGTGTTTGGCTCCTTCAGGCCGGGAAAAATCCTCTTCCACCACCGTAGAGTGCCCGCCGAATGCCCGAATTTCGCCGGCTAGTTCGGTGACAACGCCGACATTTTTGTTGGCGTGTAGAATGACCCTCGCACCGGCCTGGGCAAAACGCAAGGCCGTCTGGCGACCTATGCCGCCTGAAGCACCGGTTATCACCACCGTGTGATCTTCAAAATGATAGTCGACATTCTTTGCGAACATGGATTGGGGCACACTTTAACGGACCGGCAAAGCCTCATTCTACAGGGCGTTGTGAATACCGAAAGGCCCGGCGCGTTTTGATTCCGATGTCGGGGCATCCATCATGTTGCTCCTTGCGAAGCTGAAAATCGGGGGTAAAATGAAAGCAAGATTTTGTGTTGCCTTTCACGTAAATCCGCGTTATGGCTTGGCTCGAACTAAAAATCCCACCGCCGGTTTTGGGGGGCTTGGCCTTTGCGGTCATGCCGGTCGCTTGGTATTGTCGGCTCTGGCATCTGCATTTGTGGCCTTTTCCTTTGGCGATTCTCAGCGGTGTCATCGGGTGCGTTTTTCTTTTGCCCAGCTGGCTGCAATTCTTTCGTGCCAAAACGACGATCAGTCCAACCCGCCCGGAAAAGGCCAGCCGTGTCGTCACAACGGGCGTGTACGGCATTTCACGCAATCCGATGTACTTGGGAGCCTCCTTCCTTCTACTGGCCGTGGCCCTGTTTTTCACGGACGGCGTTGCCGTGATGATGGCCTTGCTATATCCAGTTTATCTGAATTTTTTCCAAATCATCCCTGAAGAGCGGGCACTGGAGGAAAAATTCGGCGACGAATACCGCGAGTACAAACAACGAGTCAGACGTTGGATATAATTTTTGATACCCATTATTTAGTGAACGACCATGAATCCGCATGAAAGAATTGAAGCCATACGAAAACAGCTTGGCAAAAAACTCCTGATCCTCGGCCATCACTATCAACGAGCCGAGGTGATCGAGCACGTTGACATGTGCGGTGACAGCTTTCAACTCAGTGCCGCCGCCGCTGAAAACTTGGATTGCGAAACCATCGTCTTTTGTGGCGTACATTTCATGGCGGAAACCGCGGACATTTTGGCCAACAGTGCGGAAAACGTGGCACGCCGCGACGGTCGCCGAGTCAAAGTCGTGCTGCCCGACCGGAAAGCGGGCTGTTTCATGGCTGACATGGCAAGCAAGCCCGCCATCGAAACATGCTGGCAAAAATTGTCCGAGGCGATTGACACCGAGGACATTGTGCCGGTTACTTACGTCAATTCCAGTGCCGATCTCAAAGCGTTTTGCGGCAAGCATGGCGGTTTGTCCTGTACGTCGACCAACGCTCGCGCTGTGCTGGACAGGGCACTGTCGCAGCAGAACGGATCATCAAGGCGGCGCGTCCTGTTTTTTCCAGACCAGCATTTGGGCAGAAATACGGCACTCGCCCTAGGAATGGCCGAATCGGAAATGCCGCTTTGGAATAGCGACCTGCCGGATTTTGGCGGCAATTCAAAAGAAGCGATACAGAATAGTCGGATTATTTTATGGAACGGATACTGTAACGTGCATCAAAAATTCATGCCGGAGCACATTGAGGCCGTTCGTCGCTCCGAACCCGGCGTTCGAGTGGTCGTGCATCCTGAATGCTGCCGGGCAGTGGTGGAAAAAGCGGACGAATTTGGGTCGACGGCCCTGATTCAAAGCAGAATTGTGGAGTCGCCCGCCGGCAGCAAGTGGGCCGTGGGCACGGAAGGCCAGTTTGTTGAACGCTTGGCACGAGACAATCCCGACAAAACGGTACTTAATCTCTCGCCGCTGCCCAGCTACTGCGAGACGATGAGCCTGATCGATCTGCCATTGCTTGTCCGGTCATTGGAAACGCTTGAGGCCGGCGTGTTGGCCGACATGCCTGAGAATGTGATTCACGTTGATGAGTCGACGGCCCGCGATGCGCTGCTCTGTCTGCAAAGAATGCTCCAGTGTAAATAAGCTCTTCGCATTTCGTTTTGCCGATCACCGAGATGTAAGCGATACTTGCATCACAATTGATACTCGCTGTGTATTTCATATTTTTGTGAGGTGTTGAAATGCTTTTCCGCATGGATCATTTTTTGTCGAGTCTTTCGGCGGGCTTGGATTTCGTCGAGGGGGAACTTCTCGGCGCGACCACCAACCACGGCAAGCGTCTTGCCGTTCTTTGCATGGCAATGGGGCGGCACTGCGGCTGGAGCGACGACGATCTAATCGGTGTGGCCGCCTGCGCTTTACTGCACGACAATGCTCTGACGGCGTATCGACATTTGTTGACGCAGACGGACATGCGGTCGGAAGGGTATCGCAGGCATTGCATTCGCGGCGAGGAAAATGTGGCGTTTCTGCCGTTTCCTTCGGACGTGGCCGAATGGGTCAAGTATCACCACGAATTTGTCGACCGTTCCGGCCCTTTTGAGATGGATGCCCGCGAAACGCCGACGGGCGCACAGTGGATTGCCATGACCGACAACTTGGACATCCAGCTCGAATTACCAAACCAGTCGAAGTCGCTGTCGGCGATTCGCAAGGCCGTCCAAGAAAAACGAGGTTCGTATTACACGACCGAAGCGGCAGACACGCTGCTGGCGGTCTTGGATGACGCGCTGCTGTCAACGCTGGCCGATGACCGAGTGGGCGGCGCGTTTGCCAGAGCCATGCCACGCTGGAGCGTGCAAAAAAAGGCTTCGGAATTGATGCACGTCGCCGGTATCGTGGCCCATATCACGGACAATAAGTCGACATTCACGGCCAAGCATTCGATTCAAATTGCCAACAGAGCTTATTGGATGGCCCGATACTATGGGCATGATCGGGAAGCCTGCGCCCTCCTTTATCTGGCCGCCGCGTTTCACGATATTGGAAAATTGATGACGCCGACCGCGATTTTGGAAAAGCCGGGCAAGCTGACGGAGGATGAGTACCATACCATCACCGACCATGTACGCTGGAGCTACATTTTACTGAAAGACGTGGAAGGTTTTGAGCCGATTTGCCGCTGGGCGGCCACGCATCACCGTAAATTGAATGGGACAGGCTATCCTGACGAATTGCCGGATGAGTATTTTGAGCAGGATTTTTTCAGCCGCTTGTTGGCCTGCCTAGACCTCTATCAAGCGATTCGGGAAACCAGACCTTATCATGCAGGCCGGTCGCATGAAGAGACGATGGCAATTCTTCGCGTCATGGCGGACAAAGGCGAAATTGACAAGGAAATTACCGGGGATTTGGACAAAGAAATGGCCCAGTTTCAACAGGGTGACGGCGACGTGCCCGACCCGCAAGAGTATGACCCGGCTTTGGAACCGGAACATCATTGATGTTCCATTCCCCGTCCGAAAGTGGCGTGTGGAGGCCGCGTGCCGCATCCGTGTGACGTTTCTATCGAATGGTTCCCGGTTTCTCGGATGCCATGATTTCCGTCGGCATCGTTTTGGCGTCGACGGTTTTTCGGATGAACGAGTGAGCATCACGTAGCGACAGTTTTCTGTCCGACGCATTCGCCGCAATGGCTTGTTTCGCGGCGATATTTTCCCCTTTCACGGAGAAGATGAGTGGCACGAACTGCGCCGAACCTGTTCTATCGGAACGAAAATCCACCGTGTCGAGCCTCGCTCCATGATCGCCGTAGACCACAAAAAGCGTTCCATCAGGCAACGATTCGTAAAGTTTGCCTATTTCGGCGTCCATGAAGTGAATCGTGTTCATGAACAGGTCTTGAATTTTGCTGGCATTCGGCACGATTGTTTCGGGCACGGGCGCGGTAAAGGCGGGATGCGAACTGGTGGTGAGGATGAGAAAAAATTTCTTTTTTTCCGCGTTGTTTTCCATCACCCATTGGGTGTAAGCGCAAAGCAAATCGTCGGGCAGCCAATCATGGTCAAGAAATCGGTCAATTTCCTTCTCGGAAAATTTTGCACGGAAAGTTGAATCAGGCAAGTCGAGTTCGTCGAGAATTTCCTGCTTGAAGGCCAGCGTGTCAAACTTCATGTCCGTATAGGCCTGAATTCTGTTGTAATACTCAACCCTTGCCCCGTGTACGGCATAGGTGTGGTAGCCTTGCTCACGCAGAAACGCGGGGAGCGAAGTATTGTACGGAAAGCCGGCGATGTGGTAATTGAATATGCCTTGTGCCGGCGGAATGCCGGTGAGCATGACGAAATCCGCCGTGGCGGAACCGTAGCCCGTACTCGCCTGAATGCGATAGTGCAACGAAGTATCTAGGAGACGATTGAGAAACGGCGTGATCGGCTTGCCGTTTTTGGCGAAATTCAAGGCCGCATAGTCCAGTGCTTCCGCTTGGATGACCACAATATGCTTGGGATGGTTTGTCGGAAGATTTTCTTCGTCCAGCAAAAAACTGCGTTCTTTTTCCTTCTCCACCGCAGCGGCGAACAAACCGCTGCTCTGAAGATTGTGTACGCGAATCGCGTCCCGTATGAAAACCGGTGTGATGCCGAACTTTGCAACAATATCGGACGTGGAATAGTGTAGATTCTTGCCGTGTAACGAGCGTTGGCTTATGTTCAAAACGCCAAACAGAGAGACGAAAGCGAGTGCGAACGAGAGCGTGTGTTTGAGCCGTTTGCGTCCACTGTATCGGCTGTATTGCAAGCGTAATACGCTCGGCCAGTCGCGGAGGCAGACGAACAAGCACGCCACGGCTCCGAGGCCGCAGTAGAGGCCGAACCAGCCCCAGGGAAACAACCCCAGTATGCTTTCCGTAACGGCGACTCCTTCTCTGGTGTTCATAAAAAAATTCGCATACGTTGGCGGGGCCCTGAATTGGAGGGCGTAAAACAAAAGCGAAAACTGGAGAAGCAACGACAGAAGGATGGCAGCAGTAAGAAGAAAACGCCGGAAAGCCAACACGATAGTCGCAAAAAGCGTGAAATTCAGCAAAAAGCGGAAGGAGGAATCTTTGATCGGGTGCGAAATGTTTTCATGCCAAAGCACGCCGCTCTGGGTCATGGAGAGCACCAGCCCACAAAAAAGAGCCAGTGCCACGGACAAAATAAACCAACGTTTTTCGCCGGCACAAGCGGCTTGGTCACGTTCTGGGTGCTGTTCCGATTGTAAAGAAAGTTGGGATGCCATTTTTGATTTTATGAAAATTGTGTTTACGGTAAGCCTTCAGCCCGGCTTTTGAGCTGCCTGAAGACTTACTCCTAGACGACCAGAGTCGCGTCCGCCGGGAAACAGTCCTTCACGAGCCGGAAACTTATTCACCGCTCGTCTTACACTCCGCTCCAGTGGGCATAGTAATTATTTTGCAGTTTCGACGCAAGAGAAAAAGAGGCCGGAAAACAAGTCGTCGGCAACGTGGCCCGTAGAGCACGTTGCCGTGGGCGTTTCGCGCTGGTTGCCAGCTTGGAGTCTATCGGCTATACTTCATGGGATATTGTCCGCGGTCACGGCCAAGAACTTCGTGTCAAAATTTATACGCGGGTCTACAATGAGTTTTTGACGCCTTTTCATCATGAACGACCTGAAAATTTTCTCTGGACGCGCCAATATCGGTTTGGCCAAAAGTATTTGCGATTATCTCGGCATTCCGCAAGGCCAGATCAGCATCGGCAATTTTCCTGACGGTGAAACGCAGTGTAAAATCGAGCAAGATGTTCGCGGCCAAGATATTTTTATCGTCCAGCCGACTTGCCCGCCGGTGAATGACAATTTGATGGAACTTTTGATTTTGATCGAAAGTTTCAAAAGGGCCAGTGCAGACCGAGTGACGGCTGTAATTCCCTATTTCGGCTACGCACGGCAAGACAGAAAGGACGAAGGCCGGGTTCCGATTACGGCCAAGTTGGTGGCCAACCTTTTGACCCGCGCCGGCGCGGACCGCATTCTCTCGATGGACTTACACGCGGCTCAGATACAGGGCTTTTTCGATATTCCCGTCGATCATTTGACGGCGGCCCCGGTTTTGGATAATTTTGTACGTCGGCTTGGCGTTCCATCGGATCGAATTGTCGTCATCAGCCCAGACGAAGGTAGTATCAAGCGGGCGGCCACCCATGTAAAGGCACTGGGCGGGTCGTTGGCGATCATCGATAAGCGGCGTACCGGCAACAAAGTGGAGCAGGCAAATTTGATCGGCGGGCCGTTTGAGGGCAAAGTCGCACTGCTGTTCGATGACTTAATCAGTACAGGCGGCTCGATTTGCGGAGCGGCCCACATGGTCAAAAAGCACGGCACGGACAAGATTTACATTGCCGCCACGCATGGCGTGCTCTGTGGCAACGCAGTCGAGAATTTACGCAACGCGCCCGTGGATGGGATTGTCCTGACCGACACGATTCCGTTGCCGGGAGAATTGCTGCCGAATCTCAAGATTCTAAGTGTTGCGCCGCTCTTGGGCGAAGCCATCCGCCGCATTCACTGCCACGAATCCGTGAGTCGGCTTTTCAGTGACATGCAGGTTTGGGGCGGGAAGACTTGAGAAAAAGCGTCCCTTCGAGGGGTGAAGCAGGGCCGTCACCCGCAGACGATACCCATCATCCAGCGATTGATGTCTTGGAGCATGGCCGGTATCAATTCCTGGCCGCAGTCGTATTCTCGCAATGCGACGGAAAGTCCCGCAGTATGTAGCAGTTCAAGCGACCGGCAGGCTGAGGCCGGTGAGAAAACGGTGCTCGTTTGGCCGGTTCCTAGAAAGATTCGGAGCGACCGGGCAGCCGACCAGTGGTGTAGAACGCGATTTCCCTGCGGAAATGCCCCGCCCAAGGAAATCACGCCCGCAAATTGCTGGGGATTCATCAAGGCGGCGCGTAGAGCCATTGTTCCGCCCGCGCCGAAGCCGCCGATGAAAATTCTGTTTGGAGCGATGTTGCAGCGTTTTTTGGCGACGGAAACACAGTCGAATATGCGCTGCTCCGCCTGCAAAACCGCCTCGCTCGAAACTGGCCAGTCATAAACGATTTTGCGAAGTTGTCCGCCGCGAAGGATGGCGGTCACATCGCCTGAGTCCCAAGCATCCTCCTGTACGGACGCTCCGTCCACAATTCCCTGCGGTGCTACGGCCACGTAGTTTCTCATGCTGATGGCGGGCATGACTCGCATGATTTTGCGCTCATCTTCGCCCGCATCATGCAGCCAGACCAAAAGCGGATAGGCATACTTGGGTTCATAATGACTGGGCGAAAACAGAAGGTGTGGATGCGTACAAGAAGTGGCTTGCATCCCTTCCGTTTCGTTAAAATGAAGCGTCAGGGCAAGGCGTTCCGGCTGACGAAGCCGTGTTGTTCGATCTTGAACTTGATGCTGGGTGTCGGGGGCTGTGAGCATTGTGAAGCTGGGGGGGGGCATGAAGACAGAGAGAATGCGGGCTTGGCACGGTTTGCAAAGGATTTTCCGCCTGCCATTCTACACGTTTTTTCTACGGATGTGAATCGTCCGCATGGCAGACTATAGCCGATTTTTTTGAACGATGTCAAGACGAATTTCCGACATCAATCAAGCCATACGACATTGATCCTACGTGGTGGCCGTTGATGATGTTCGGAGCCGCGAGAAACATGATGATTTTTATGATTTTCTCTTGTAGAATGGCAACGCCACAACAACGGCCTCCAATAATTTCCCTCGCACGTCAACTGTGATTTTTTGGCCCGGCTCGGTGTACTGTGGCGGCACGTAGCCCATGGCGATGGGTTTCTGAAGCGTTGGGGAAAACGTGCCGCTAGTCACATTGCCCACCGGACGGCCTTCTGCCAGAATCGTGCTTCCCTCCCTTGCGGGGCGGCGGTCGAGAATTTCAAGACCGATGCGAGTTTTGGCCGGCGGTTTGTCTTTGAGTTCTCGCAGGGGTGCACTACCGGGAAAAGCGGGGCCGTCCAAGTGCAACGCATAGGCAAGACCCGACTCGAAGGGCGTGGTGTTCTCGTCCAATTCATGTCCGTACAACGGCATACCGGCCTCCAGCCGCAACGTATCGCGCGCGCCCAGTCCGACGGGTTGAATGTCAATGGGACCGTTCGCCGCCGATTTTCCCGCCTCAAAAATCTGTTCAACAAATTGCTCCGCAAAAAAAGGCTCAAGAGAAATTTCAAAGCCGTCTTCACCCGTGTAGCCCGTGCGCGTGAGCACCACCCAGCGGCCGGACGACGTGATGTGCGTTTCCAAGCCGGAATAGTATTTCATGCCTTCCAGATCGGCATCAAAGAATGGCTGGAGCAATTCGACGGAGCGTGGCCCTTGAATGGCGATCATGGCCCGGTCGAAAGTTTCGTCGGAAAAGCGAACGTTCTGCGCGGCGTTTGTGTTTGAGCGAGGCCACTCGGTAAGGTACTTTTTGATAAAGGCAACGTCTTTTTCCCTATTGGATGCGTTGACAACCACATAATAATAGGTCGCGTCACTCTTTTCATGGCAAATGCGCCCCACCAAAAGATCGTCCAAGACGCCGCCGGATTCATTCGTCAGCAACGAGTAGCGAATCTGCCCCGGCTTGAGTGCGGCCACGCTACGGCTCAGCACGGAATCGAGAAATTCGCAGGCTCCGGGGCCGTCGAAAACGAGCCGGCCCATGTGGGAAACATCGGTGACGCCCACACCGGTTCGGGTGGCCTCATGTTCCTTGATGACCGAAGTATATTGGACAGGCATTTCCCAGCCGCCAAACTCGACCATTCTGGCTCCGTGGTTCAGATGCCAATCGTACAGAGGGGTGCGCAAAAGCGTTGTCATGGGACGTATCCTTGAGCGAACTCGATAGTAAACGTGTCTTGAATGAGCGAGCCTCGAACAGGCGGCCATTGTACCACGCCACTGAAAAAAGTGAAGGCTACGTGCTTTTCGCGCGAGGCAGCAAAAGGCTGGCCAAGTAAAAAGCGGTGGCGACAAGAACGATGGTCGGACCGGCAGGCGGATTGGCAGCGGCACTGATCAAAAGGCCCAGCCAAGTGGTCAGAAAACCGATCAGGATGGCCAGCAGACAAATCGGCCAGAGCCGGCAAGACAGGCGGCACGCCGTCGCGGGCGGAAGAGTGAGCATGGCGATGACCTGGACGATTCCGACCACTTGAACCAGCAAAACCACCGTCAACGCCGTCAAGACGAGCAAAAGTTGGAAATAGAAAGATGTGTGGATGCCCCTGAGTCGGGCAAATTCTTCATCGAAACAGACGGCCTCAAGCCGCTTGAAAAAAAGCGTGACAAGAAATAGCACCGCGACGGACAAGGCCGCAATCAAAAAAACGTCGGCGCGGCGAATCAGGTAAATATCGCCGAAGAGAAAATTGTTGATGTTCGTGTTGCCCGGCGTGAGATTGAAGAGCAGAAGTCCCACGGCCATCCCTACGGCCCAGATGGCGTTGATGATGGTATCCTCGCGCTCACCAGCCTTGAGCCGAACGACGCCCACCAAAAGAGCTGACAGCACGGCAACAGCCACGGCCATGCCAAGGGGGGGGAATAGAGCGGCCAACGGAATACCCGCCAACAGCGTTCCGGCGAAAACGTATTGCAGAAAAAGTCCAATCCCGATACCGCCAAAAGCGCAGTGGGCAATCGCTCCCGCCAGAAAACCGATTCGCCGCACGACGACAAAGGTTCCGATCAGTCCAAACGGCACAGAGGCAATGGCCCCGACCAAAAAGGCCCGCTGCATGAATGGATGTTGGAGGGTGTCGAGCATGGAAAAATGATAATCGAACGCTGAAAAATGGCAATCGGGGATGGGGAGGAAAGCGTCCTTTCGTCACACGCAGCAAAAGGCGATTTGCATCCGCGAAAAACAGTTTGTAAGAAAAAACTCCACAAATTTTCTGGGAAAACGCTTGCTCTCAAACGTCTATACTGTGTACAATTCGTGCGGAAGTACCCCACGGCTCCGGCTCACCGCACCTGAAAGGACGAAACCATGTTCAAGCAAATTTTCGCAGCATTCTTTGTGTACTGTTGTATTTTTCTCCCTGTTGCGGCGGCAGAAGAGCAAACTGCTGCGGAAAAGGAAAGGCAGCGGCTGCGAGAACGAATTGTACGCTATCTTCTCGACCACGGCCAACAAAGAGTCACGGTCACGGGATTGGCCACGTTGCCGGACGGCAAACCGGCCTCGGGCATGAAAATCGGCGGCTGGGGACGCAGCATCCCGCATCCGAATTGCGGCGACGGCTGGTTTGAAACGACGACCGATGAAAACGGTCGTTTCACGCTTTCCCTTTTTCAG
>QMCD01002394.1_pt1 | contig 17097 bp, 16 predicted proteins | sample 1821841 | NCBI WGS metagenome assembly QMCD01 (sample SAMN01991225, study PRJNA193472) | Termite gut metagenome, whole genome shotgun sequencing project. | isolation source: worker | host: Macrotermes natalensis | reverse complement strand
CCGCATTGCATAAAGGTTATTGGGTGCTGTCCGTCTTGCCGGGCAGGCGTTGCCGTCAAACCATAAACATAATGAGCATTGATTGCGCCAAGAACTTTTTCGTAATTGACGGAAGGAATGTGATGACATTCATCGACAATGACCATCCCGTAATTTTTTACCATATCATCTACTTCATTATTATGAATTAAACTCTGTACAAGTGCAATATCTATAATACCGGATGAAGTGTTTTTTCCTGAACCTATCTGTCCGATAAGCGACCGAGTCTTTTTTCTTCCTCGTTTATTATGTGTTTCCGGTAAGATTTCATTTATTTCGAGAAATTGCTCCAATGATTTTTTCCATTGGTCGAATAATGTTTGCAAATGAACCAATATCAGCGTATTGCATTTCCTTTCAGCAATGAGTGATGCACCGACAACGGTTTTCCCGAAAGCGGTCGGAACGGAAAGCACACCGTTTTCATGCTGGAGCAAAGCATCGGCTGCCGTTTGTTGTTCCTCGCGAAGCGTTCCTTTGAAATTTATGTTAATCTCTTTACCGCTATTTCGCTTATCTTCAAACTGATAATTGACATTGGAATTTTCGAGCAATTGAATAAGCGATGAACGGCAACCACGCGGAATCCCTATATATTCAGCCGTTTCATCCAACGAATAAATAATTCGCGGAATGCCATACGTGGACATCCGCATTTTTTGCGTTTTATAAAATTGCGGATTTGAAAAAGCGGCGAGTCGTTTTATTTTGTTTAATGCACGTTGACTGACATCTTTTTTAAGAATATACAATCTGTTTGCTTCAATAACAATCAGTTTATCAGGGAAATCTTTGTTTTCAAGTTTCGCTGCCGGCTTTTTTTGCTCCCAAGGTTTTTGCGAATCATCATCGTTTATTTCCGTATTCCCAAGTTCCCCCAAACCATTACCCACACATAATTCAGAAAGTCGGTTCTCTAATTCTTCCAGAGAAATTTTCTTTACCGAAGATAAAAATGCCCACTGGTCAGAGTAACTTTGGAAATTTTCATCAATAAATTCACTGTTCCCGTTTTTCCGCGCTCCACCTTGTAAGGGCAAAGCAATCAAGTTTCCAAATCCACCTTTGGGCATAAAATCCTGATTGGGAAACATCCGGTCGTATGACGAAAATTTTATTTCGTGCCTGACCGACATCGCTTTTGTCAAAACAGTATTTCCAAATTTCCGTGCAGATATTGCCGGAACCGGCTCATTGAAAAACAGCCAAGCGTGTGCGCCATTCCCGGAACGTGAACGTTCAATTGCCACCGGAATATTCAATCCCTTACAAACAGTGCGAAAAACAGAAATATCATTCTGCCATTTTTCTTCGTCAAAATCTATGGCGAGAAACAAGCAAGTTTCATCAGGAAAAAGAGGATAGATACCGACAATTCCAGTTCCGTTTTCATCTTTGTTGCGCAAATGAGAGTTGATAGTTTCCTCATTCAAAGACAAAAAACCCCGATTACTACAATCTTTACATTTAGTATTCGTTCTGTTGCAAAGCCCTCTAACCCATTCATTTTTGCAAGCCGGAATGTAATAACTGCTTTCGTGCTTCCTGCTGTAACAGCGTTTGGCATAGACATCTGTGCGCCCACGAAACAGCGACATAAACAGTTCGATTTTTTCTTCAGAAGAGCTGTGTTTGGTTATAGAAGAACCGGTTATTGGTATTTCTTTATTTTCTTCTTTTTTAAGACAATCAGGAATTTCTATAATAGATTTTTCCGGAGCAATACTTTCCGGGGGTAAACCCAAAGCCTTTCGTAATCGGTTGTTTTCTGCATGAAGAAGACGATTTTCCACTTCAAGCTCTTCGATTCGTTTATGAAGACCTACTTCGGGCATAATTGGAACTTTATTATTTCTTCAAATTATCAAAACAACTTGCTCCGGCAAATATAAGGAAGAATATTTACCGGAGAAAGTAATTTCCGACAATCCATCTAACAATACATTACCAGACAAAAATCATCACATAACTTACACACTTCCTTTACCTTAATATAGTAACCCGGTGCTTTCCACCTGCTTCTAATGTTATTAGTTTTTTAATCCACAGTCAAAACCAACTTAGACAGAAACCAGCTTTATCTCCAAATTTACTACGTCTATTTACCGAATCGAATACCCATTATTTCTTCACTTCCTTTGCCCAGCTATCCTTCAAAGCCACTGTACGATTAAATATCAATTTTTCTGAAGTAGAATCCGGATCTACGTTGAAATAACCGGTTCGCTGGAATTGGAAATTTTGTAATGGTTTGGCATCCTTCAGCCAAGGTTCCACGTATGCGGTAATTACTTTTAAGGATTCGGGGGTGAGTAACTCCGTTAAATCCTTCTCTTTTTCGTCTCCCGGATTTTCGACATTGAACAAGCGGTCATACAAACGCACTTCGGCAGGTATGGCATGTTGTGTCGTTACCCAGTGAATTGTTCCTTTTACCTTGCGGTTGCTTTCCGACATGCCGCTTTTTGTTTGCGGGTCATATTCGGCATATACTTCGACAACGTTTCCGGCTTCGTCTTTCTTACAGCCGGTACACAAGACGATATAAGCACTTTTCAGGCGTACTTCCTGTCCGGGAGTCATGCGGAAATATTTTTTAGGCGCGTTTTCCATAAAGTCTTCCCGCTCAATATAAAGCTCTTTGGAGAATGGAATCTGGCGTACTCCCATAGAAGCGTCTTCCGGATTATTGACTGTTTCCAACATTTCCACCTCTCCTTCCGGATAGTTGGTAATAATTAATTTAACAGGGTCAAGAACGGCACTCACACGAATTGCCTTTTCGTTCAAATCTTCCCGGATAGCATGCTCCAGCAACGAAATATCTATCACTCCGTCAAACTTGGTATAGCCTATTTTGCTGATAAACTTGTGAATCGCAGCCGGTGTATATCCGCGGCGGCGCAATCCGCTAAGGGTGGACATGCGCGGGTCGTCCCAGCCGCGAACAAAGCCTTCTTGCACCAGCCGCAGCATTTTCCGCTTACTCATGACCATGTAGGTTATGTTCAGGCGGTTAAATTCGATCTGGCGCGGCGCATAATTATCTGTTGCAAATTGCTCAATATACCAATTGTATAGCGGACGATGTACCTCAAATTCCAGCGTGCAAAGCGAGTGTGTAACACCTTCAAAATAGTCGGACTGACCATGTGCAAAGTCATACATTGGATATACTTTCCAATCGTATCCGGTGCGATGGTGCGGATGTGAAGTGATGATGCGGTACATAATCGGGTCGCGGAAGTGCATATTCGGCGATGCCATGTCTATTTTGGCACGCAAAATCATTGCTCCTTCAGCAACTTCCCCTGCGCTCATTTTTTCAAACAGGCGTAGGTTTTCTTCCACCGGGCGGTCGCGGTAAGGACTGTTTGTTCCCGGAATGGTCGGCGTACCTTTTTGCTTGGCAATCTCTTCTGCCGATTGTTCATCTATATATGCTTTTCCTTCCTTAATAAAGCGGACGGCTAAATCCCACAACTGTTGAAAATAATCGGAAGCATAGTAAATATTTTTCCACTGAAAGCCAAGCCATTGAATGTCCTGCTGGATAGAATCGACGTATTCAACATCTTCTTTTACCGGATTGGTGTCGTCAAACCGCAGGTTACATACTCCACCATAATTTTCGGCAATGCCAAAATCAAGGCAAATAGCCTTGGCATGCCCGATATGCAAGTATCCGTTAGGTTCAGGCGGGAAGCGAGTTTGTATGCGACCGCCGTTTTTTCCCTCTTTCAAATCCTCTTCTACGAAAGCTTCAATGAAATTCAAACTTTTCTTTGATTCCTCTTCTCTTATATTTTCAACCATTTTCCTTATTAACTATGAATGATTTTAGGGTGCAAAGTTAATTTATTTTCAAATAAAAGGGGTAAATTTGTCGTTGTTTTTATCGTTCAACACAAAATAATCGTTGTCTTATGGTTATAGTTATCACCTGTGTTTTCAGGAGTTGAAGAGTGCGTAAGCCTAAGGACTTGTAAGTGGATAACCTCATGCAAACGAAAGGTTGCATGACGGCTATGCGGCATGCTGCGTCTCTACAAACCAATCTCGTAGCAGGTTGAATCCCTACGCAGTTCTGGTTTTTCGCATTTTTTCGATAATTAATTCAAACAGCCTTAACAAAAATTGTAGAAAAAATTTTATTCATCTGTGTGTAATTGATGTATTTCGTCTATATTTGGGAATAAAAAACAGTAAATCCGGAAACGTATGAAGTTGAATAATTTCCAAAATTACATTCTTCCTCTCTTTTTGTTGATAAGTGTATGGATGAATGTATCGGCTCAAGCCCCTCAAACAATGAGTTATCAGGCTGTTGTGCGTGACAACAATAGTCAGTTGCTTCAAAATACACCAGTGGGTATGCGTGTCAGCATATTAAAAGGCTCAACCGGTGGTGCGGTTGTTTATACCGAAACACAAACTCCAAGTACCAATGCCAATGGACTGATTACGATTGAGATAGGAGGTAAACCGGGATTCGATACGATCGACTGGGGCAGCGATTCTTATTTTGTCAAGATTGAGATTGACATTTCCGGCGGGACAAATTATACCATTATTTCAACTTCCCAACTATTGAGCGTGCCTTATGCACTTTATGCCCGGCGTGCGGGAAACACAGCGCAACTACAAGCTCAATTAGAGGATATTGCTGTGGAATCGGGCGCGCGGGTAAGGGATATTGACGGCAACCTTTACAAAGTAGTAACTATCGGTTCGCAAGTATGGATGGCTGAAAATCTGCGAACAACCCGCTTCAATAACGGTGTGCCGGTTACTCTGATAACCGATGAGGAAACGTGGTCAAAAGCAACTAGCCCCGCTTATTGCTGGTATAACAACGACTCAACAACTTATGCCGGTGTTTACGGTGCTTTGTATAACTTCCGGATAAATGTGTGGGGCAGCGGGTATAATGTGTGTCCCGCAGGTTGGCATATCCCTTCGCAACAGGAGTACGGCGAAATGATAAGCTACCTGCATGATGCCGGTTTTGGCTACGATGACAATACCCTTTTGGTTTTAGGCACTAAAATGAAGCTTGCCAAATCACTGGCATCAACCGGAAACTGGCAAAAATCGACCGTAGAAGGTGCACCCGGCAACACCGATTTCCCGTATAAACGGAACATTACCGGCTTTTCCCTTCAGCCGGGAGGTTACCGTGCCGGAGGATTTCATGATTTAGGTCAGAAAGCGTATTTGTGGACTTCCTCATTTGTGGGAACAAGCAGTGGACCGGCTTATAATTATTCTATTTCTTTTGATTATGCCGTCATGGGGCTATATTCCAGCGACAAAATAGCCGGTTTTTCCATTCGTTGTGTCAAAGATTAATTTTTGGGGAAGATGAGGTGTAAATTATTCATAACAGCGATTATTTTAGGGATGGAAATGGTTAATTTGCATGCACAGGAAGGCTTTGTTTCTGCCGGACAAACAGTATCCGGCAACGGAGGTTCGCAAAGCTATTCCATTGGTCAGGTTTTCTATCTTGCACCCGGATCGGACGAGGGTAACACGACACAAGGCGTACAGCAATCTTACGAAATATCGGTTGTCGACGTATCTGAACTTGCAAGCGCGATTACTATCACGCTCTATCCCAATCCTGTAACCGATTATCTGACTTTGCTAACAGATGAAACTTCTCTACCCAACCTCTCCTTTCAACTGTGTGATGCCGTTGGAAACATACTTTATACCGGTCAAAATTTAGAATGTCAAACCCATATTGATATGAGAGCTTTTACTACCGGCATTTATCTTTTAACAGTAATCCGGGAAAATGTGATTATTAAGACTTTTAAAATTGTGAGAAAATAAATTCCGGAAATTATTTTGAAATTTAAAAATCCTTATTAACTTTGCGCTTCAAAGTACTTTTAATAACACATTGTAATGAACAAACAATTGGAAGATATAAGAGCCATACGCGAGATGATGGAAAAATCATCTAAATTTCAAGCAATCAACGGATTATCACTCGTTTTCGCGGGAGTTATCGCTCTTATCGGTGCAGGGGTTGCGTATAAGAGCGTATTTTGCTCATCTTCATTCTCCGGCTACAGCACCATGCAGCATGTTATTTTCCTGCTTGCCGATGCGCTAATAGTGTTGATGCTTGCTGTGGGTGTTATCACGCTTTTCAGTTGGCAGAAGGCGAAGAAAAACAAACTCAGCCTGTTCAATAAAGTAACCATGCGAACAGCTTACAATTTGTGTATTCCATTGGCAGCAGGCGGTATTTTTTCACTTGTACTTCTTTTTAACGGACATGTTGAATATGTGGCATCTACTACGCTGATTTTTTACGGATTGGCGTTGATAAATGCCTCAAGATATACTGTTGGGGAAATTCACATTCTTGGCATTTGCGAAGTGATTACCGGACTTCTTGCCGCCGTTTACCTTTTCCACGGTATTTATTGGTGGGCGATTGGATTCGGTGTTTGCCACATTATTTTTGGTTTAATTATGTATTTTAAGTATGATAAAGTCTGAATTTTGATGTTTGAACCAGGATTTTCCTAAAATTTACAAGATTGCCGCAATTTATTTAATTATTTTGAGAATCGTGTAAATCTTATGAAAATCCTGGTTCAAGACAAAAACAAAGGCAAAAAATATAAAAATGAAAACAAATAAAAAACAACCGCTTCTTACTCTCTGCCTGATTACCGGATTGTTGTGCTTATTGGGCACAGCGGTATTGAGCCTTGTGTATGGATTCACGGTAGGAAACGCTATTTCTCTGTCCATCGGTTTGTTTTTTGTTGGTTTCTATTTCATTTATCCAAGATTATCAGCCTTTTGGCGCAGATTGACTAATATTGGATTACTTACCGTTATGTTGATTATTGTCGGTATGTTTATTTTTATCGGTATCAATGGAGCAAAAGATACGGTTAAGTTTGATGAAGATTGCGTGCTGGTGCTGGGTTGCGGTATCCGGGGCGAAACAGTTTTGCCAACATTGCAGTTGAGGCTTGATAAATGTGTGGAATATTTGCAAAAAAATCCGTTGGCACTGGTGGTTGTAAGCGGCGGACAAGGTAGAAACGAATCAATCAGCGAAGCAGAAGCAATGAAGCGTTATCTCGTATCAAAAGGTGTAAATGCAGGGCAAATTTTGGAAGAAAACCGTTCACGCAACACAAAGCAAAATTTTCAATATTCCAAAGAGCTGATAGATAGCCGTTTTTCGGGAAAACCGTATTCGATAGCTTGCATCACAAGCAATTATCACGCTTACCGTGCAAAAAAACTGTCGGAAAATGCCGGCTTATCTATTACCCAATACGGTTCCGGAAGCCTTTGGTACTTGTATCCTTCTGCCTATTTCAGGGAAATGCTTTCTATTTTTAAAACATGGATATGCAAATAGTATGGAAAACATTATAGCAAATTTAAATAAGTTATTCGATAGCCGCATCCGCCTGGGCATTATGTCTATTCTGTCGGTAAACGATTCGATTGATTTCAGCACAATGAAAGAGTTGCTGGAATTGACCGATGGTAACCTTGCAAGTCATCTGAAAGCGTTGGAAGGTGCAGGTTATATCCAGACAACCAAGCAATTTATCGGCAGAAAACCCAACACCAAATATCAAATTACGGAGTTGGGAAAACGTGATTTCAGGGAACATTTGGATGCATTGGAAAAACTTATCCGGTAATTTTTTTTATTACACAACTTTGAAATACAAAGTACTTTTAAATAACTAACACTTATATTTTATGATAACATTAAATCTCTTCGGAAAATCAGAAAATTTCTTTGCGGCTTTACGAACTTTGCGGTTTCGCGTTAAAATAAATGAATGCACTTGCGCTTTTGGGGTTAAACGCAAAGCCGCAAAGTTCGCGAAGATGCAACGTTTTTTAGCATTAATTATTTTCCAAAAAATTCTATTATTAAAAGAAAAAAAACGATTGAACGAAACAATTTTTATGGCAGCGTTAACTTTGTTTTGTTTCGTATTCTCTGTTCTCCGTTTCGTTTATACGGATACAAAGATGTTTTTGTTTTTGAATTGGAATCTTTTTTTGGCTTCCGTTTCGTGGATTTTAACCACTCTGTTAATCCTGAAACCGCGATTAAGCCAATCCAAATTCTGCCTTTTTGCGCTAATGGGCGTGTGGCTGCTGTTTTTTCCAAACGCCCCCTATATTTTAACCGATTTATTTCATTTACGGCTGAAATTAGCGATGCCGGTATGGTTTGATTTAGTGCTGGTTTTGTCGTTTGCCTGGGCAGGATTACTTTTCGGCTTTTTGAGCTTGTGGGACATAGAGCAATTTTTAAGCCGTTTCATTAAAACAAAACACATAACCATATTCTCCGTAACTTTTTTATTTTTAGGAAGTTTCGGTATTTACATTGGTCGTTATCTACGCTGGAACAGCTGGGACATTATTTCGCAGCCCTTTGCCTTGATGTACGACATTGGCGACCGTATTATCAACCCTTTTTCGCATCCGGGAACTTGGGGAATGACCATTTTTATGGGCATATTTTTGAATATTTTGTATTGGTCATTTCGATTGATACGCAACAGAAAATAATTTTTAGTATAAATACGAACCGGGAGTTGAAAAAATGTGACAAAAGCGGATATGTTCTGTCTCTACTGATTACATGATTAATAATTTAAAATAAAATTCTTATGAAAAATATAAATCCTTTAAAGATAGGTAAATATACATGTTGGATTTCTTTCATTATTGGGAACATTTTTATGTTCGGGTTCTTGCTTGGCTGGGCAATTGAATGTGATTACATTGCCAACTATTGTGCGGTGGGTGGTTATTTGTATTTATATGCGGCAACCGTTGTAAATCTCATTATTTTGTTTGCGCTCCTTACGTGGGGAGTTGCTAAAGTTGAGATGCGCAAGCAATGTTTTACTGCTATCGCTATATTACTGATAAATATACCATTGGCAATTTTATACGCTTGCACCGGTCTCGGATTACTTGGCTTTTTTTTAAATTTTTAATTCAATAATTAAAATACAATGAAAAGACTTTTTGATATTACATTTTCACTCATCGCATTGTTGGTTTTTTCCGTTCCGGTGCTTATCATTATTCTCCTGCTGAAATTCAGGGAGCGGCATTCGATTTTATTCAAACAGGATAGAACCGGAAAAAACAAGCAATCTTTTCAGATTTTGAAGTTTCAGTCGATGGTTAATGAAGTACCGACAAAAACAGGAAAATTGTTGAGAAAAACCGGTCTTGATGAATTGCCTCAATTTCTAAATGTCTTGAAAGGCGATATGAGCATCGCCGGTCCGAGAGCATTGACGGAATTTGACATTGAAAGACTTGGCTGGAACGACAGCTACCATAGCGCAAGGTGGAGTATAAAACCGGGCATAACAGGCTTTGCGCAAATTTACGGGGGACAGCATCGAAAAACGTCCTGGTTTTGGGATAAATACTACATAAGAAACAACCATGTTTTAATAGATATTGGAATTGTCGGTATTTCATTTCTGATGAATATTTTCGGTAAAACACGAGTTAGACAGATTGTTTTCAAAAAAAAGAATTTAAAATAAATATCGTATGAAAGTGAAAATGATTTTGCCTGCGCTGACGGAAGCGGAAAGTCCGTTTTGGCGACCGGTAAAATATTCGCTGTTTCCGCCTTTGGGCTTGGCAACATTGGCTGCGTTTTTCGCGCCCAACGACGAAATTGACCTGCAAGACCAACATGTTGAAACGCTGAATATTGACGATGAGCCGGATCTTGTGCTGATTGAAGTGTATATCACAAACGCTTTCCGGGCATACAAAATCGCCGATCATTATCGTGCAAAAGGGGTATTTGTCGTCTTGGGCGGACTGCATGTTACTTCGTTGCCTGACGAGGCGGCAGTGCATGCCGATACCATTTTTACCGGAACTGCCGAAGAGAGCTTTCCGCGCTTTTTAGCAGATTTCCGTAAGAAAAAACCGGCTAAAAGATACTTTTCCTCCGTGCGTACATTACACGATATTCCACAGGTGCGACGCGATTTGATAAAACGGAACAAGTATTTAGTTCCCAATTCATTAGTTGTTTCACGCGGATGTCCGCACCATTGTAATTTTTGCTACAAAGACGCATTTTTTGAGGGTGGAAAATCATTTTATACGCAAAAAGTAGATGATGCGCTTGCCGAAATTGAGCGGCTTCCGGGCAGGCATCTTTATTTCTTAGACGACCATTTGCTCGGTAGCACCGCATTCGCTTCTGCTCTTTTTGAAGGAATGCGCGGAATGAACCGTGTATTTCAGGGTGCGGCAACGGTGGAGTCCATTTTACGCGGTAATTTGATTGAAAAAGCGGTTGATTGAAAAAGCGGCAGAAGCCGGTTTACGCAGCGTTTTTGTCGGTTTTGAAACCTTTTCGCCCTCAAACTTGAAACAAAGCAATAAAAATCAAAATCTGGCAAAAGATTATTCGCTGGCAGTTAAACGGTTACATTCACTGGGAATAATGATTAACGGCAGCTTCGTTTTCGGATTAGATGATGACGACCTCGATGTTTTTCGCCGGACAGTTGATTGGGGAATCGAAAATGCGATTACTACCGCCACTTATCATATCGCAACACCTTACCCTTCAACGCCATTTTACAGGGAAATGGAACAGCAAGGCAGAATTTTAACGCGAAACTGGGATTTGTACGATACACGTCATGTTACTTTCCGGACAAAAAACTTTTCGACAGAGGAGTTGGAAGCCGGTTATCATTGGGCGTACAAGGAGTTTTACACGTGGTCAAACACATTTAAAGCAAGTTTCAAGCACGAATCGCACAAGCATAAGTTGAAACATCTTTTCTACACAGGCGGCTGGAAAAAGTTTGAACCTGTCTGGAACTTCATTATCAAAACAGGACAATTAAATAATATGCTGCCGCTTTTGGAAAGTCTTTTATCGAAAGTCAAATACTAACATTTAAAAATAGAATTTTATGGAAAACGAAATGGAACAAAAGAAATTATTGTTGAAAATCAAACTGCTAACATTGTTTTTTATGGCAGCATTAGCCGTATCGGGAATTACGGCATTTCCGGTAGAAACGGAACTTCGTTTAGTAATGCAATTTTTAAATACCGGAGGACAAAATCCCGAAAGCCTGAACGGATTGCAACGCTGGTTGGTGCTTGTGTATGAAGGGATCTGTACGGCGAACGCTCAATTTCCGTTTCTCGCCTACGGTTTCGACTGGCTGGCGTTTGCGCATCTTGCTATTGCAGCGGCGTTTACCGGATTGTATCGCGAACCGGTACGTAATAAGTGGCTCGTTAGCTGGGCAATGATATGTTGCGTGGGAGTAATTCCACTGGCATTGATTTGCGGCGAAATCCGTCAGATTCCTTTCTATTGGCGGTTGATTGACATCTCTTTCGGTGTTTTTGGGATGATTCCGCTTATTTATTTGAGAAAATTAATTTTAAGACTGGAAAGAATATGAATGAAACGCTGGCAATCGGAAAATACACTTTTGGAGTTTCTTTTATCATTGGGAATATTTTTTTGTTTGGAAGTATAATCTCTAACAATAGCGAGTGTACTAATTTTTGTGTAGTAGGTGGGTATATTTTTTTGTTTATTGCTTCTGCCATAAATATACTTGTTCTTATCGGATTATCCGTTTATTGTCTATGGATAAAGGAAAATTACAAAAACTACCTGAAGGCAGCCGGATATATTTTGCTGAATATTCCTATTGCTGCTCTTTATGTTTATATTGGATTTAACGTTGTTTGAAATGGGGGATAAATGGGGATAAATGTTTCCCACAAAGACACAAAGGGCACAAAGAAAAATAAAAACTTTGTGTCCTTTGTGTCTTTGTGGGAAAATTATCAAAAATAATAAACCATTATCGCCGCCAAACGGTTATTGGTTACGCTGTGCGTCTCTTTTACTTTACCGTTACTGAAATCCATTGCGCCGTAATCGACAGTTGTCATTTCGTATTCAACTCCAAACGTCCAGTGTTTCAGGTTGTAGGATATTTCCGGTGAAACGCGGAATGCCTGGTCAATATTGCTTGCCCCGGATGTGTAAACTTTGCCCGGAAGCAATTCATCGGACGATCCGAGATTCTTTGAATAACCAAGGAACAGTCCGATTTGATATTTTTTTCCGTAAGTTACATTTAACCAGCTTGTTGAATTCGTCAAATTGGTATATTCCCAGCTTCCGTCATCATTTACTTTTGAAACGCCGTATCCGCTCAGCATAGACAAGTGTGCCATATTTTGACCATAAATAGTTTTTGCCTTAACCGCCAATTTATTTTTTGAATATTGCAGAAACGCATTGAAGGAAAGTGAGGAAATATTATCCTCGACTTTGGTGGAAATTTCCTGTGAAACTCCGCCTTCCTCTACGTTGACTTGCCCGGTAACGCGCGGACGCAAACGTATAAAATCAATTCCCGCACCAGCTATCCAGCCGTTTTTGGCATAATCGACTCCCAGGTAAAGTTCCGGTAAAATTCCATCGCGCAGATAGTTGGCAGAAGGACCGGTAGGTCCCACCGAAAGAGATTGCAATTGATACAACGCCGAAAGGTATGTTTTGAAATTACCCATACGGTAATCCACGCGGATTTGCGGACTGCGGTTAAACGGCTGAAACGGACTCCCCGTTGCCAATCCCATAACCGAAGGTATGACATCGCCAAACATCGGATGCCAGGTTTGACCGGCGAGTAAATCCGTATTTTTCCACGACAGTTTAACCCACGCCTGCCGGATACGGAACACGGCATTGCTTACATGATCGCTCGAAAAACCGTCAAAATCGCCTTCAATTCGAGCCGAGGAGGTCGCTCCCCACACATCGGGTCCATTCACTTTTAATCCGATGCGGCTCGCTGTAGCCACAAACTTGGAAGAAGAGACGGCGTTCAAGTCTTCATTCCGCCCGTTCAGATTTTGGTCTAACGGAATCAAATGGAACAACCCGCCTGCCGCTGTCAAGCTTTTCCGGGTCTCATAGTAGAAATCATTCCGGACGAAACCATATACCTCAACAGAAATTTTTTTCTCTTCCTCTTCCTGTGCAACAACAGGAAAAACAGCCATAAAAATAATAATCGAATAATAATCGAAGCTAAAATCTTTCTCATATTTACAATTTATAAAAATTAAGGCTGCAAAATTGAGAAAATAAAGCCAAACAGACAAGAAATGAGATTGCTTTTTTATTACTTTATATTTTATTTTCAAGTGATTTTTTGAAGAAAAGGGGTTGTATTAAAAGTAAGTTAGCACGCAGATGACGTAGATTTAATAGATTTACACAGATTTTATAGCGCTGAAAATCAATAAATAGTTTCCCACAAAGACACAAAGAACACAAAGTTTTGTGAAAATTTCTTTGTGTTCTTTGTGTCTTTGTGGGAAAAATAATACTTGTTACATAATTAATATTATAGAACTCCTTAAAAAGATTATTTATTTTTTTATTATTCCGGTATACATTTCATATCGTTCGAGTATCTCGTTGACAAAATTGTAAACTTCTTCTCCTCTTAAATAACCGAATTTCACAATAGAATCGTTGAAATATTCCGGATTACTTTTCAAAAGTACAAACTCGGCAACGTTATCATCCCATTGATCCGGATTTTTATTATGTTTTTCGGTCAAGGCAATCGCATCTTTTATGTGTCCGATTCCGGCATTGTAGCTTGCCAATACAAATTTTTTCCGCTCACCCTCATCTTCGATATAGTTGAAAGCCTGGCACATGTTTTGCAGATACTTGGCAGCAGCTTTTACGCTTTGTTTGGGGTCGCTTGTATCATCGGCTCCGTGCAATGAAGCAGTTCGCGGCATCAGCTGCATCAATCCCTGTGCGCCTGCCCACGATTGGGCATCGGGATTGAAATTTGATTCCTGGTAAGCGATAGAAGCAAGCAAGCGCCAATCCCAACCGGTTATGGGAGCATATTTTTTGAAAAGGTCGTCAAAAACGGAAATCTTATTTTGGTTAATATACAGGGCGGTCGAACGGTTTTTATTTTTTTTCTGCTCAAAATACTTGTAGTTCAGGTACTGGTAGAGATAGTTATTCTTTACTTCTTTGAACCATGAGTTTACCGCATTATACAATTCCGGAGAATCCTGTCCCACTGCCCATGCCGAACGTTGCTCGAAGCTAACCGGAAGGGAAACGTCAATATTGTCAAAATAGGTTTTGTTTACGTTTGCTATATTATCATCCGTTATCGTAAATGGAATTTCACCGTTGGCAACCATTTCTATCAACTTTTCTTCATCTGTTTCGCCGGCAATGGTCCGGATAATTATTCCGCCCCCCACTTCGCTATTCAAATTGGATAAGCGCGTGTAATATTTCGAATCTTCCGCCACATATACCTCTTTGCCGATTAATTCCGTTACGTCAGAAAGGCGTTTTTTGCCTTTTTGGAGGGATTGAACAAGTACTTGCTTAGTAATATAATCGTGTTCGGTGTATCGCACCTTATTTTTTAATTCGTTTGTGATAATCAACGGATACGCAATCAAATCAACCTCTTTCCGCTCCAGTTTTTCCACCAAATCATTCATATCGCGCGCAATTACCACTTCCATTTCCAGCTTTAACGATTTGGAAAAACGCTCGGCAAGCTCATACTCGTATCCCATATTTTGCTCATTCAATACAAAAAATGACGTGGAACGGGACAGAGTAGCTACCCGTAAAACGCCTCGCTTCCTGATTGCTTCCAAGCCGGAAATATTTTCAACAACTTCCTGTTTTTTTCCGCCGCACGATAAAAGCAAAAAAGCGGATAGCAGTATGTAGAAAAGTTTTTGCATAAGATATATTTGTATTAACCCTTTGGTATTCGCGCCTTTGTGTTCTTTGCGTAAAAACTTATACGCTTGCGCTTTCTTTTATTAAACGCGAAGAACACAAAGGCGCGAAGACGCAAAGATTATTTCTATTCAAACATGTTCAATATTTTCTTCCTTTATTACCGGGAATCCCGACATTCGCATGAAAACCTGCATCGTAGCCACTACATCTTTTTGACAGTATTTGGAAATCCGTTCAATATTCTTTTCTTTATAAAAGACTTCTGCAATCTGGCTGCCGTCAATATCATCCTTTGGAGTCGGAATGCCGAAAACGGCACACAGCAGCTTCAACGAAGTATAATGCTTAAAATCGCCGAACTTCCACATTTCCAATGTATCAAGGAATTTACATTCCCACGGCTTTTTTCCTGCAACATTCAGGATATTGGGCAATGGCAAACCGAGAATTAACATCCGGCGGGCAATATACGGAATATCAAACTCCTTGACATTATGCCCGCAAATATTACTCTCATTATCCGTACAAAAGCGGCTGAGAAGCGTCGAAAAATCAATCAGAAGCTGTTTTTCATCTTCGCCGTAAAAGGATTTGACGCGAAAAAAGCGTTCTGCGCCTTTGTAATACATATATCCGACGGAAATACAAACAATGCGCCCAAATTCGGCAAAAATACCGGCTTCTTGAAAATTGGTTCCGGCGGCATTTTCATCAGCATAGCGTTCGGGCATCCGTTTTTTTAGCTGTTCGACTTTTTCTGTCCATAAACGGGCTAAGTCATTGGGCATTTCTGTCAAACTGCTCACCTGGGGAGCGGTCTCAATGTCTAAGAATAGTATTTTTTCGAGTTTCATTGGGTGTATATTGATTTTATTGTCCGCGACCGGCTTATTTTTTAATTGAGTTTAAATCTTACAGGCAGCGTAAACCACGTTCTAACAGCTTCTCCTTCTTGCATACCGGGATTCCATCCCGGCATTAATTTGATGACGCGTACCGCTTCTTTGTCCAAATATTTATTAACTCCTCTTGCTATTTTAACCTTTCCTATTTTTCCATCTTTCTCAACAATAAATTGTACATAAACAGTTCCCTGTATTCCTCTTTCTATCGCTTTTACTGGATATTTTAAGTTTTTTGCAAGAAAGCCATTAAGATCTCTTTGTCCTCCGGGATATGAAGGTGGTACATCTACTACAATCCAAACCTTTTCGCCATTATCATCTACCTCTTCTTCAATATTCTCCTCTTCTTTGTCCTCCTCTTCTTTTTCAACAACCGTTGTGGTCTTCTGTTGAGGTTGAGTTGGCTGCGGCTTAGACTGTTTTCCATAAACGGCAAAAGAGCAGATTATGCCCAACAATATTCCTGCAATGATTCCTGCTCTTTTTGCTTGTTTTTGCTTTTTTAATTCATTTTCCAGTCTCATTTTGTTTTTAATGATTATTTTGTTTTTATATCAAACGGCGGTAATCTGCGGATTATACCATCCGGACCTTTTACCATTGCGTTTATAATATAAACTGTTTTACCATTTGCTAATACGTTAATTATATTCAATTCTCTTTGTGTTAATCCGGAACCTTTTACGCTTTCTACACGTTCATTCCCTTCCGAATCGTAATACGTTAAAGCAAAAGACAATACAGGAAATTCAAATTCGACATTCAAGTCTCCATCACACGTTGCAACTACGTTTGTTGCTCTATTTAATAAATCCTTGGAAATTACTCCACCTTTAAATAGTTTCTTATTTCCTTGTTCATCCGTGTATTCTATTGATAAAAGAGGAAAAGGAATTCTTTGTACCCGGAATAATTTACGCTCCAATACAACATTTTTTCCATCTATTAGTGAACTTACGGTAATCTCTACTTCTGTTCCCGGTTTTGTGGGACGAATATTCCAACCTGTTGTTGATCTCGTTTGCGTTGCATTGGTTACAGAAATTTCTATATTCTCAGGCTTAATCCCTGCCACACTTATATTTAATGGATTATCTATACCAAAATAGAGCGTATTCATCATACTTAATGAGAAAGTCACACAAAAGTCATTATTTGCAATAATTTCTTCCGTTTTATTCGTTTTATTGTTAGCGGCATAAATCGTCACAGATGCGTGTAAACCAATGAATATTAACGATATAAAATACATCGTTCGCCATTTACGAAAATAATTATTGTTTGTCATAA
>QMCD01001416.1_pt1 | contig 17097 bp, 17 predicted proteins | sample 1821841 | NCBI WGS metagenome assembly QMCD01 (sample SAMN01991225, study PRJNA193472) | Termite gut metagenome, whole genome shotgun sequencing project. | isolation source: worker | host: Macrotermes natalensis | reverse complement strand
CCTACGAGAACGGCCGCCTGTCGAGGGCCCTCACGCGCGGCGACGGTACGCAGGGCGACGATGTTACGGCCAACGTCCGCACCATCAAGAGCATACCGCTACGACTGCGCGGCAACGATTGGCCTGCCTATTTCGAGATGCGCGGCGAGATATATATGCCCCATGCCGTTTTCGACCGGCTCAACAGGGAGCGCGCCGAGGCTGGCGAACAACTTTTCGCCAACCCGCGTAATGCCGCAGCAGGGACGCTCAAACTACAAAATTCGGCAGTCGTAGCCTCGCGCGGATTGGATTGCTTCCTCTATAATATTGCGGGCGACTCACTGCCGGGCACATCGCATTGGGAAAACCTGCAAAAGGCGCGCGACTGGGGTTTCCGCGTATCGGCCGACATGGAGTTGTGCCGTTCGTGGAAAGATATCGAGGCATTTATCGCGAAAGCCGACAAACTGCGCCATGCACTGCCCTATGATACCGACGGGGCGGTGATAAAGGCGAACCGCTATGATATTCAGCGCCGTCTGGGCGCAACATCCAAGGCTCCGCGCTGGGCTGTGGCCTACAAGTTCAAGGCAGAGCAGGCGCTGACCGAACTCCTGTCGGTGTCCTATCAGGTGGGACGCACGGGGGCGATAACCCCTGTCGCCAATCTGTCGCCTGTACAGTTGGCCGGTACTACCGTCAAGCGCGCGTCGCTCCACAATGCAGACCAGATAGCCCTCCTCGACATAAGGCTCCACGACATGGTATATGTCGAAAAGGGCGGCGAGATAATCCCAAAGATAACAAGCGTGGAGCTGTCGCGGAGGCCATCGGACAGCCAACCGATAGAGTTCATCACACACTGCCCCGAATGCGGTGCGCAGTTGGTAAAATACGAGGGCGAGGCCAACCACTACTGCCCCGACCAGAGCCACTGCCCCCCTCAGATAGTGGGGCGCATAGTCCACTTCATATCCCGCAAGGCGATGAATATCGAGGGCATAGGCGAGGAGACCGCCGCCCTGCTGTGGAAGGAGGGGCTTATAAAAAACATCGCCGACCTGTATGACCTCCGTGCATCGGATATAGCGCGACTGCCGCGCCTCGGTGAGAAGTCGGCCGAAAATATCGTCTCCGCGGTCGAAGGCTCGCGCAATGTGCCTTTTGCGAGGGTGCTGTTCGCGCTTGGCATACGTTTCGGACGGCCAAGAACCTCGCTTCCCACTTCGGGAGCCTCGACGCTATGATGCAAGCCTCTAAAGAGGAGCTTACCCAAGCCGACGAGGTGGGCGACAGGATCGCCGGCAGTATCATGGAGTACTTCGCCGACGCGGATAACATAGCCATTATTGACCGTCTGCGTGAGGCAGGGCTTCAATTCGCCTCGTCGGGCGAGGAGCGGATCTCCGACTCTCTCACCGGACTTAATATAGTGATTTCAGGCACCTTCGCCCGCCACAGCCGCGACGAACTAAAAGAGCTTATCGAGAAGCATGGCGGCCGCAACCTCTCGGCGGTATCGGCCAACGCCGACTACCTGCTCGCAGGCGACAACATGGGCCCCGCCAAACTCGCCAAAGCAACGAAATTGGGCGTAAAAATAATCTCCGAATCCGATTTCGAGACGATGACAGGCACCGCTGCCGACACAGCCACCACAAACGGCATGGCAACAGAGCAGGGAACACTGTTTTGAGTTACGAATTAAAAATTACGAATTCACATAAACTACTTATTATAACAAAATTACACACACTAAGCAATCGAAATGAAAAAATCGTAATTCGTAATTCGTAATTCGTAATTTTTAATAGCTAACTTTGCGATATTAAAGTAAGGCATAAACAGATGAACTCGTTTTTAAAAGGTTTGGGAGTGGCGCTCGTGACGCCGTTCCGTAAGGGAGGGGAGATAGACTTCCCTGCATTGGAGCGTTTGGTCGATCATGTCGTAGAGGGTGGGGTGGATTACCTCGTGGCCCTCGGCACTACGGCCGAGACCCCGACACTATTCCCCGAAGAACGCAACGAGGTACTCGACTGCATCCGCAGGCGCAACAATGGCCGCCGCCCTATCGTGGTGGGTATGGGTGGCAACAATACAGCGGGGCTGATAGCCTCCATAGGCAAGTGCAACATGGCCGGTGTGAGCGCAATACTAAGCGTAACCCCCTACTACAACCGCCCTTCGCAGCGCGGTCTGTATGAACACTACAAGGCTGTTGCCGCCTCGACGCCGCTGCCGGTAATGCTCTACAACCTCCCCATAAGGACTGGGGTGAACATGCTGCCAGACACGACACTGAGGCTTGCATGCGAAGTGGAGAACATCGTAGCTATAAAGGAGGCCTGCGGCGACATCGCCCAATTCGAACAGCTTCTCGCCGGAAGGCCGGAGGGTTTCCGCGTGATATCAGGCGACGACAATATGGCTCTGCCACTCATCGAGCGGGGTGGCGACGGGCTGATATCGGTAGGCGCAAATGCTTTCCCCGCCTACTTCGCAAGCATGATAAACAAGACTTAGGCTGACGGGGAGTGGAAAGTTATAGCTGACTGCATCCGTGCGCTTTCCGAAGAGGGCAACCCTACGGGCATCAAGGCCGCACTAAGCTCGAAAGGCATGATAGAAAACGTGTTGAGGCTGCCTTTGGTCGAATCTTCGCCCGAATTGTACGCCAAAATTTCTAAAGCCATAAAAGCAAACTCCCTTTGAGGGGGACATAATTAACAAGGATGTTGTCCAATATTTTGCGATTTACAACGTTATATATAGGATAGTTATGCCGGTTATGCGAAAAATACTCCTGTCGTTGCTTGCGTTCATGCCGCTTGTTGCCTATGCGCAGTCGGCATCCGAAAAGGTAGCAACTGCAAAGGTGGCGCCAGATGACGACGATATTCTGGCGCGGACGATAGATTCAGGCTCACCGTTCCACTATCCGTCGCTCATGATGAGGTACAATGCGGGCGATACCACGCTCACGCACGAAGATTACCGCTACCTATATTACGGTTACGCATTTACCGACAACTACCGCCCGCTGGCGGGCATCCCTGCCGAGGATATGATACTCGAAGTATTTGCGGCGTGTGCCGAGGGCGAAGAGCCAGACTACAACGGTATGATGGAGATCATAGAGCACGCCAATAAGGTTATGAAATCGGACCCGTTCAGCCCCAAGAACCTTAATTTTCTTGTCTATGCCTACGGAGCGACGGGTGATACGCTAAACGAGCGGATAAACTACGACCGCATGGCCAAGGTCATTGCCGCAATAGAGTCTTCCGGTACGGGCGAGAGCGAGAAGTCGCCGATGCATGTTCTGAAATTATCGCATGCGGCCGACCTGCTTACCGCCCGCGGGCTTACTATAGCCAAGCGTACGGTTGTCTCCAAGACGCAGGAGTTCATAATGCTCGACAAGCGCGACGGCAAGAACAGCGGCTACTATTTCGATTACAGCCGTGTATTCCGCAACAAGCCCGAAGAGGCCCCAAAGTCCGATAAAAAGAAATGGATGCTGAATAATTGGCCCATTAATTGAGATGATAATGTAGAATTGAAAATGGAAAATATTATGAAAATAAAGTACCTTATAACATCGTTGGCATTGGCATTATTGCTTTCTGTTTCGTGTTCCGACAGCACACCGCCCGAAACGCCTAAGCCGAGGAACACCATGATAATGTATGTGCTTGCCGACTCCAACCTCAAACCACATCTGGACGGCAATATCGCCGACATACTATCTATCGTCCCCACAGCGTTGCCTGCCAACGGGAGGATATTCATTTACTATGATTCCAAAACGGAAGTAACCCTCTACGAAGTTGTGGTGCAGGACGGCAAGGCTGAAAAAACAGAGTGCAAATCCTATCCGCAGAGAAACTCGCTCGACCCCACCAATATGGCCGAGGTTATTAACGATGTGAAGGCTATAAACGACAGCCGCACGGACGAGATAAGCATCGGAGAGACCTACGGCATAGTATTCTCATCGCATGCGACAGGGTGGTTCCCCGCAGAGATCTCGCCAAATGTACCTATGGGACAAACTTTGCCCGAGCACGACTTCCGCAAGCCCGACGGTGCGTTGATGACTCGCTTTTTCGGCGACGACGGCGGAGCACGCATGTCGATGCCCGGCCTCGTGCAGGGATTAAGTCCCATCCATTTCGACTACATCCTGTTCGACGCCTGTTTCATGTCGAGCATTGAGGCCCTTTACGATATGCGCGGCAGTGCCGACTATGTCATAGCCTCTCCAGCCGAGATAATGGCCGCCGGTTTCCCGTTCAAAAAGACAATCCCGATACTGTTCGACAACAAGAGGGAGTTACCCGACAGGCTTACAGGCACGGCGCAGGCTTTTATGGACTATTATAACAACGAGGCAAGCACACAGTCGGGCGCAATAGTGGTTGTGCGTACATCCGCATTGGATAATATCGCCTCGGCAGTAAGGGATGTATATGCGAAAAACTCCTGCGAAATCGATGCGGACTACATACAGCCGCTCGAAAGCATGCACACACACGCCTTCTTCGACCTCGCAAATTACATTTTGGCGCGCTCCGTAAGCCCTGCCGATTATTATGCGTTCATCGAGGCACTCGACAATGCGTTGCTTTATGAGGGACACACCTCGCAGATATACTCCGCTTATGGTGGCTTCTTCGATGCATCATATGTCAGCGGCATCTCCACATATATTCCCCGCGATCAGTTTCCCGTAACACGCAATGCATGGCTGGAAACCGCATGGGCAAAGTATGTCGTACCGGCAGAGCAAGAGCCCTAATAAACCTACACCGGATAAAACCATAAAAACAGATACAGAGCATGAAATTTTTTATCGACACTGCAAACCTCGAACAGATACGCCAGGCCAACGAACTCGGCATACTCGACGGCGTAACCACCAATCCCTCGCTTATGGCCAAGGAGGGTATCAAGGGCGAGGCCAATATTCGCCAACACTATATAGATATATGCAATATCGTTTCTGGCGACGTGAGCGCCGAGGTGCTCTCCACCGATTACGACTCGATGATAGCCGAGGGCAAGACTTTGGCCGGACTCCACAAGCAGATAGTTGTTAAAGTGCCCTGCACTGCCGACGGCATCCGCGCGATAAAATATTTCAGCGACCAAGGCATCCGCACCAACTGCACATTGATATTCAGCACCGGACAGGCGCTTCTGGCTGCCAAGGCCGGGGCTACTTACGTATCGCCTTTCGTAGGCAGGCTCGACGACATAAGCAGCGACGGCGTGGCGCTTGTGGGCGAGATAGTCGAAATGTACAACTATTATGAATTCGACACCGAAGTCCTCGCCGCCTCGATACGCTCCACACAGCATATCATAGAGTGCATGAGGGTCGGCGCCGACGTGGCCACATGTCCGCTGAACACCATACTGGGGCTCCTAAACCACCCGCTGACCGACAAAGGCCTCGAAACGTTCATCAAGGACGCCGCCAAGATAAATTGAAAATGGAAAATAAAAAAGAGCCGTAAAACTATATGTTTTACGGCTCTTTTCAATTCATAATTCCTAACTCATAATTTCTTTGTACTCCCTGCTTTCCATAAAGCCTTGAAGTATTATCGTGGCGCTGATGCGGTCTACTGCGGCCTTGTCGCGTCGCTGCATCTTCTTCATTCCGCCGTCTATCATCGCGCGGTGCGCCATCACGGAGGTGAAACGTTCATCGAAAAGGGCTACCTTTATCGACGGGAACTCCTTCGCCAACCTGTCGGCCAAGCCCACGACCGCATTGTATGTGTCGCTTGGGGTGCCATCTGTGCGCAGTGGTTTGCCGAGGACTATTATATCTACCTTCTCTGAGGCTATATACCTGCGCAGCCACTCCATAAGGGTGTGTGTAGGCACTGTGTCGAGGCCGCCCGCAATTATGCGCAGAGGGTCGCTGACGGCTATCCCCGTCCGCTTGGTACCGTAATCTATGGCAAGTATCCGTCCCATACTGCCTGCAAATGTACGATATTAATGCCCTTTTATGAAAAAAATACCTACATTTGTAGATTAAAGATATAGACCCGATACATAAAATGACACAGGAAGAACTTTTCAAAAAGCTGATAGCACACTCCAAGGAGTACGGATTTATTTTTCAATCGAGCGAGATTTACGACGGCCTGAGTGCCGTGTATGACTACGGACAGATGGGCGTGGAGCTCAAGAACAATATCAAGAGGTATTGGTGGGATTCGATGACGAAGCTCAACGACAACATCGTTGGTATCGACGCGGCCATATTCATGCACCCGCGCGTATGGGAGGCGTCGGGGCACGTAGGCGCATTCAACGACCCCCTCATCGACAATAAGGACTCCAAAAAGCGCTACCGCGCCGACGTACTCATAGAGGATTGGCTCGCCAAGCAGGACGAAAAGATAGAGAAAGAGGTAGAGAAGGCCGCAAAGCGTTTCGGCGAGGCGTTCGACCGCGAACAGTTCATAACAACAAACGGCCGCGTGCTCGAAATAGCGGCACGGCGCGACGAGACCAACTCCCGCATGGCGCAGGCACTCAACGATAACGACCTCGACGGGTTAAGGCAAATCATCATCGACAGCGAGATAGTATGCCCAGTGTCGGGGACACGCAACTGGACGGAGGTGAGGCAATTCAACCTGATGTTCGACACCAAGATAGGTTCTGTGGCCGAAGGCGCCAACACCATATACCTGCGTCCCGAAACGGCGCAGGGCATCTTTGTCAATTTTCTGAACGTCCAGAAGACGGGACGCATGAAGATACCGTTCGGCATCGCCCAGACAGGCAAGGCGTTCCGCAACGAGATCGTGGCGCGGCAGTTCATATTCCGCATGAGGGAGTTCGAGCAGATGGAGATGCAGTTCTTCGTACGCCCGGGCGAGGAGCTGCAATGGTTCGCCCACTGGAAGGAGACTCGCATGAAGTGGCACAGGGCGCTCGGGTTCGGCGACGGCAATTACCGTTTCCACGACCACGAGAAGCTGGCGCACTACGCAAATGCTGCCGCCGACGTTGAGTTCCGCTTCCCGTTTGGGTTCAAGGAGGTGGAGGGCATCCACTCCCGCACCGACTTCGACCTCGGCAGCCACGAGAAGTTCTCCGGCAAAAAGATACGCTACTTCGACCCCGAATCGGGCGAAAGCTACATACCATATGTTGTGGAAACCTCCATAGGTGTTGACCGCATGGTGCTGCAAGTACTTTCGGCAGCCTACAAGGAGGAGAAGTTGGATAACGGCGAGGAGCGCACGGTGCTTGCCATTCCAGCCCCCATCGCTCCGGTCAAGGCGGCCATACTGCCTTTGGTGAAGAAGGACGGCCTGCCGGAGATAGCCCACCGCATAAAGGACATGCTCAAGTACGACTACAATGTGCAGTATGACGAGAAGGACAGTATAGGCAAGCGTTACCGCCGTCAGGACGCCATAGGCACTCCTTTCTGCATCACCATAGACCACCAGTCGGCCGAAGACGGCACAGTAACGATCCGCGAAAGGGACACTATGGAGCAACGCCGCGTGGCGATAGACGAACTGCCCGTAATAATGGCAAATGCCTGCGGAATGCGTACGCTTCTTGACAAGATTCAATAATTTGAAAATTCGGAAATGTCAAAATTCTTTTCATTTTCAAATTTCCAAATTTCTAAATTTTCAAATTATACTGCATGAAAACCGCATTGTTTCCCGGCTCGTTCGACCCTTTCACCATGGGGCATGCCGCCATTGTGGAGGACGGACTGAAGATATTCGACCGTATTATAATAGGTATCGGCTCGAATACAGACAAGAACGGGCTTCTGACTATGGAAAACCGCAAAAGGCTTATCGAAGACCTTTACAAGGGCGACGACAGGGTCGGTGTGGCCGTATATGACGGGCTTACGGGCGATTACTGCCGCGAGGCGGGAGCGCAGTTCCTACTTCGGGGCATGCGCAACACGGTAGATTACGAATACGAAAGGAATATGATGATCATTAATCAGAAACTGTTTCCTGAGCTTACCACCGTGCTGCTGTTCACCCCTCCCGAATATGTGGCCATATCGTCGAGCATAATACGCGACCTTGTGTACTTCGGGGGCGACCCATCGGAGCTAATGCCGCGCAACATAGACATTAACAATTACTTATAAAACACCCCCATTATGGAGTTCTCAGCCGAAATGATAGCAGGGTTCCTCGACGGGAAGGTCGAGGGCGACAAGGATGCTAAAGTGTCTTCGTTCGCCAAGATAGAGGAGGGGCACGCAGGTGCGCTCTCTTTTCTGGCCAATCCCAAGTACGAGCATTACATATACGGCACCGAATCGTCGATAGTGATCGTCGGCGACACTTTCGAGCCCAAGGAGCCTGTAAAGGCGACACTCATAAAGGTGCCCGACGCCTACGGGGCTTTTGCCAAGCTGCTGGAACTCTATGCGGCCAACAAACCGCAGAAGAGCGGCATAAGCCCCAAGGCCGATATCGCGGAAAGCGCCAAAATGGGCGCAGGATGCTATGTAGGCGCGTTCGCCGTTATCGAGGGCGGCGCTGTCATCGGCGACAACGTGAAGATATACCCGCAGGCCTATATAGGCGACGGAGTGAAGATAGGCGACAATACGATAATATACTCCGGCGTAAAGATATACGAAGGGTGCGTTATCGGCAACAACGTCATACTGCATGCAGGGGCGGTGATAGGTGCCGACGGCTTCGGCTTCGCACCTGACGAAAAGGGCAACTTCAACAAGATACCGCAGATAGGCAACGTTGTCATAGAGGACAATGTGGAGATAGGCGCCAATACATGTATCGACCGTGCGACGATGGGTTCGACCTTTATCCGCCGTGGCGTCAAACTCGACAACCTCATACAGGTGGGGCACAACGCCGTCGTAGGCGAGAATACCGTAGCCGCGGCACAGGTCGGCATAGCCGGCACGTCGAAAGTGGGCAAGAACTGCATGTTCGGCGGACAGGTCGGCATCTCGGGGCATATCACCATCGCCGACGGCGTGCAATTGGGCTCGCAGAGCGGCGTGCCGAACGACATAAAAGAGGCGGGAGCCTACCTCGGCTCCCCTCCCCTCCCAGGCCTCCAGTTCCACCGCGCACAGGCCGCACTCCGCAAACTGCCCGACCTCGGCAAAACCGTGGCGCGTATTGAGAAGGAGTTGTCTGTTATCAGTGAAAAGTTAAAATAGTGAGAGGTCTGGAGTTTTTGTCATGTTGAGCAAAGCCGCAGGCGGAGTCGAACCGAACTCGCTCCTGCGGAGCGAGTGAGTTCACCGACCGTAGCCTGTCGTCGCGCGAAGCGCGGGGCAGGAATAGCGTAGGGAGGTAAACATCTCGTTTTGCAGGAGATTCTTCGACTTCGCTCAGGATGACACACATGAAATCTCAAACTCATAACTTATGAAGCGGATCATGGGCATAGACCCCGGCACCAACCGTATGGGTTACGGGGTGTTGGAGATAGGCGCGGGCGGGGTGCAGTGCATAGTTATAGGCGATATAGACCTGTCGAAGCTCAAAGACCCATACAGCAAACTGCACCATATTTTCGAGCGTGTGTCGGCGCTTATCGGGGAGTACCGCCCCGACGAGGTGGCTTTGGAGTCGCCGTTCTTCGGTGAGAATGTGCAGAGCATGCTCAAGCTCGGCAGGGCGCAGGGGGTGGCTATGGCGGCGGCACTGCACAATGATCTGCCGGTGTTCGAGTATGCCCCACGCAGGGTCAAGCAGGCGATCACGGGCGTGGGAAGCGCGGCCAAGGAGCAGGTTGCGGCTATGCTCAAGGGTATGCTCGGCGTGGAGTACAACCCCAAAAGGCTGGATGCCACCGACGGATTGGCCGTGGCACTGTGCCACCACTTCATATCATCGTCGCCCATAAAGGCCTCGACGACAAAGCCGCGCAGCACTAAAAAGTCGGCAAGCTGGGAGAGATTCCTCGCCGACAACCCCGACAGGGAGATTAAGAGTAATACAACTAAAAAAAATAAGCTATGAAAAAATTACTATTGTTCGCCGCCATTGCGGTCATAGCATTCGGTTGCGGACAAACTACGGGCTACACCATCGCCGGAGATATCGAGGGGCTCGAGGCATCCACGGTTTACCTGTTCGACGATTCGGCCGAGCTTATAGGTTCGGCTAAGGTGTCGAACGGCAAATTCCGGTTTGAAGGCTCCGCGGAAGAGCCATCAGTAGCATTCATGGGGCAAAACGAATCATTCGGTTATCCGTTTGTAGTTTTCATTCTGGAGAACGGTGAAATAAAGATCGAAGGCAATATCGACGATAAAATAGTGGCTGCCGGCACGAAAGCCAACGACCGCTCCAACGAATACGATGCTGCGCATATCGAAATTATGAAAAAATTAGAAGCCGCGAACACTGACGAGGAGCTTGAACTCATCTTCGCAGAATACAGGGACTGCATGTCGTCGACGATAGATAGCGATACCGACAACTATTTCGGCCTGTTCCTGCTCGATTCGTACAGTAATACAGCCGATACGGAGGTGGACGATATTTTGGCAAAGTTGGACAAATTCACCCCCGAAATGCAGAATACCAAGCTCGGCAGGGAGATAAGGACAAAAGCCGAAGCTAAAAAGCAGATGATCGGCATTGGTCAGCCGTATAAGGATATCGTCCTGCCGGACAGGGAGGGCAATAAGTTGGCACTGTCATCTTACGTCGGCGAGGGTAAATATGTGCTTTTAGTCTTTTGGGCATCGTGGTGCGGGCCGTGCATGATGCAGGTGCCATACCTGAAAGATGCTTACGAAACATACCACGCGAAAGGGTTCGAAATATACGCCGTATCGCTCGACCGCGGCGACAGGGCCGAAAAAGAGGGGCTTGATGCCGTGGATAAACATAACATGGATTGGATTAAAGTGGCATTATTCAAAGAGCCTGACAACAGCGCGCCCATAGACTACTCGATAACCACAATACCTGCCAATTTTCTTATCTCGCCTGAAGGTATTATTATAGCCAAAAACCTGTACGGAGAGCAAATAAAAGAGGAATTATCAAAATATATCGAATAATTGTGTGCTGAGGCTTGCAGTGTCGGTAAAAATAGTTATCTTTGCACCCGCAAAAGGTTCCGTAGCTTAATTGAATAGAGCATCTGACTACGGATCAGAAGGTTACAGGTTTGAGTCCTGTCGGAATCACGCAAAGAGCGGCTTACGAAAGTAGGCCGCTCTTTTTTATTGTTTCGCACCAACTCCTCTGCACCCCACAATCCACCCCTGCAATCCATACCTCACACCCTCGGTTATTAACTTAACGCATACCAATATAAATATAATTAATAAGTTTTTTTTAATAATAACTCAAGGATCGCTTGGAGTTATTAAAATAACTTAATATATTTGCACAAATTAGTATCAATAAGTTTTACTTATAATAAGTAGCCCCATCACAGTGTCTTAATATAACACTTTATATAAATACCTAACAACTAACCCATCTCTTAAATTATTATTAACTATGAGAAACCCGATTTACATTGCTCCCGTGATAGAGAATATCTCGGTACAACTTGAGCAGGGCATCGCGGCGAGTGGTGTGAACGCTGGCTACGGCGACGAAGGAGCTGCCGGAGCTGCTTATCAAGAACTCGGCGACATGGAGTGGTAATCGCTAATTATTAACTAAACAGAGAAACAGAAATGAAAAAATCGTTTTTGATTGCAGGCATATCGCTGGTAGCGGTGATGCTTGCAGGTTGCGTTAATAACGAAGGCGCAAAACCCACAAAGGAGACAGCCAAAGTATCTCTAACGGCCGGTATCGAAGAGACAAGGACCCACTTCAACGGCAACGCTCCCATTTGGAGCACAGGAGACGCTATCGGCGTTCACTTCGTTGCCGGCGATGCTATTGTCGTGAACAACCAGAAGCTCGAAGGCACTCTATCCAACGAAAATGCCAAGGCCACTTTTGCCGGCGAAGTAACGCTCGATGCAGGCAACTACACTATCTACGGCTACTACCCCCATGGTGGGTTGGCAACTACCGACCCCACATCGGCCAAGATAGAGATTCCTTCTGTTCAGGCCCCTACTGCCACATCGTTCGACCCTGCGGCCGACATTATGGTTATGCAGCCCGTAGAACACAGTTTCAACGGCGCCGACATCAGCCACGACGGACTGCGCTTCAAGAGGGCGGTAGGCATGGTAAGGCTTATACTCAACAGTGCTGAACTCAACGGGCAGGCTATCAGCAGCATCGCCTTTACTAACGATGCAGGCATAAAATTGGCCGGTACAGGAAATTTCAACCTCACCGATGGCGGCTCTTTCAACGGATTCGACGAAAGCGCTTATGAGCATGTGATAGCAAACCCTGTGAACGTTACCGCCAACGGCACCGACGAGATAATGCTTTGCATCGCTCCGACGACTATCCCCGCAGGCACTCAATTGTTCATCTCCGGCAAGACTGCAGGGTTCATCTTCTCAGCAGCTAAAACTCTCGGCGAAGATATCGTCATCACAGCGGGCGGATACTATACAATGAGAATCAACAGCCTCACGGTGAGTGCCATATCGGTTCCCGTTACAGGCATCACACTCAGCGCAACGTCTCTGAATGTCGCGGTAGGCGCCAACTCTACACTCTCGGTTACCAACATAACGCCCTCGAACGCTACCGACAAGACATACAATTGGTCATCCGACGACACCGGCATAGCTTCGATAAGCAGCACAGGCGTTGTTACAGGTGTAGCGGCAGGCACAACAACCGTAAAGGCCACTGCCAACGACGGGTCTGGTGTGTCTGCTTCATGTACGGTAACGGTGACGGCACCAGCACCGCCGCTCGATCTTAATAATGTTAAATTCAAGAGGTCGTATGACTCGACAATTAGTCTGATCTCAGGTTCTACTTATCTATTGAAGACTACATTCTCTACATTTGAAGGTGAACCCGACGGCGAGGGAGTCATATTCTATTTGGCAAGAACCGCGGCTTGGAATAGCGGTAACCCATTAAACTCTTTCAATAATGTACCTTCTTCGGCCAACTTCGTAAATGCCAGTTCACATACCTCTACCGGCAGAGTATTATGCCAACTGTCGCGTGTGGAAATATATGGTCCGGATGGTAAGATAACAAATAGTGGAACCCTTACGCCGCTATCGGCAGGTAACTGCTGTCTGTTTATGGTAGGCACAAGGAATGGGTATGTAACATTCCAGACAGGCACGCATACTCAGAGCCAGACCACAAAATCAACAACTTTGAATTTCAATGGCAGCACAATTGTGGTTCCAACACATAATGTCAATGTTACGGTTACGCAACAATAGCAAGCGCTAATATTTACACACACGAAAGGGATGATTTCTATCATCCCTTTTTCGTCTCCAAAAATCGCGTCATTCAGAGCCTCCCCGTCATTGCGATGATTGCTTCACCTTACGAGTTCGCAAAGACAGTGGCAATGACAGTTATTTACAAATTTGCATCGTATAATGGTTGTGTGATTCCGAAGCTTTAGAACTTATTTGAATCCCTTTTTTTGTAGTGATGCGAAAAAACTATAACTTTATATTTTGATTGGCTGTGTTTCGTAAAACTCAAACAGACCATTACGCCGACTATGGAAGATTTGAAAAGATTGCTGGATGCCGAGTGCGATTACCGAATGCAGGACGAGACCATGGAGAAGTTCATCGGACTGATGACCGAAATGGAATTGAAGCAGAACGAGCCTCTGATCCCATACGGCAAGATAGACAATAATATATATGTTATCAAAAAAGGGATCGTAAGGGCTGCCTATTTCGACGGGTTCAAGGAGGTAACATTCGCTTTCGGACTGCCGGGCTCGCTTGCCATATCGTATTACTCTTTCTGCAAGGGCAACCAATCTTTCTCCAAGTTCGAGGCGTGTTGCGACTCGGTAGTGATGAAAATATCGAAATCGAGTTTTTACGACCTCATCCGGCAGTCCCACGACTTTGCCCAATGGATGATGTCGATGTCGCTGGAGCAGCTCCTGTTCCACGAACGTAAACGGGAGGTCGTCAACGGCGATGCAAAGGAGCGTTTCGAGGCACTTATGAAGAACAGGCCCGAGATAGTCGAGAACGTATCTTCAAAAATCATTGCATCGTACATCGGCATTACGCCCGAATATTTTTGCCGGATGAAAAGGCGTTATATGTTCAAAATGAAGAAATAGAGTAAAAAATAGCCGGAAATCTCATGTAATTTCACACCCGATTGACCTAAGTCAATCGGGTTTTTTTATATCCCGTTATCTTTGCATTCATATAGAACATTAATCTTATAATATAGAATTACTATGAAAAGAGTATTTTATCTGTTATCTGTTGTGGTATGCCTGCTTTCGCTCGCGGCCTGCAATGAGTCCGTTTCCGTGACAGCAGTCGAACTCAACAAAAACGAACTGACACTGGCGGAAGGTGCGAGCGAAACCCTGACTGCAAAAGTTACCCCTGACAATGCGTCTGACAAAACCGTCACATGGGTGAGTTCCGACACTGCTGTGGCAACGGTGAACGGCAGCGGTATGGTAACAGCCGTGGCCGAGGGTGAAGCGACCATCACTGCCACTGCCGCCGACGGCAGCGGCCATTCGGACGAATGCCTTGTGAGGGTTGGCGACGGGGCTATTACCGCCATAGAGCTCAACAAAGCTACCCTCGGGCTTATTTTAGGCAACAGCGAGACCCTCGAAGCGATTATCACTCCGGGCTATGCGGCGGATAAAACAGTTACATGGGCAAGTTCCGACACTGCGGTGGCTACCGTGGATCAAAACGGCGAGGTAACCTCCGTAGCCCTCGGCAAAGCAACAATCACGGCCACTACGAACGACGGTAGCAGCCTGTCTGCCAAATGTGCCGTGTCGGTAGTCGACGATTATCTGGGCACGGTGAGTTTCAGAACCGATGAGACATGGGTTGTCGCCGGCAGGACATGGAGCGATGCCGTAACTGCAACGCGCTGTCAAAAAGAGGACTACGACGGTGGCTCGAACGTCAGGGGCTATAAAGTCGATTGCCGCAAGAGCGAAGCCACCGACTATTACGGCGTAGATTGGAAATACGGCGACCTGTTCTCATGGAAGACTGTCGACACATACGGCGCTATACTCTGTCCGGCTCCGTGGCGTACTCCCGTGGCGCAGGATTTCATAGAGCTCGATATCGCATTGGGCGGCAACGGAAGTAACAATGAGATGCTTAGCGGACGCATACCGAGATATCAGGATGAATGGGGAGGTGAATTGGGCGGCTACGCATGGTTCGGCAAGCCCGACATGACCTTTGAGAACGACGTTACGGTCTATCAGAGTGCTACGCAATACGCCTGCTACTGGAGCGGCGAATCATTGACGCAATACAACGCCGGCTCACTCCATTTCGGCGATGCACGCGGCTATATAACCCCTGCCGGTATTGGAGACAAAGGCATGGGATTCAATCTTAGATGTGTTAAGTAATCTTAAATATATAACAAGTATGAAAAAACTAATATTTTTAATGGCCACAGCGGCCATAGCTCTTACCTCGTGTAAAGACCCGAAGCCGGAACAGGCAACACTGAGTATAAACGCTCCCGCCGAGATCACTTTCAATGCCGACGGCACAGGCGGCATGGCCGCTATAACCGTAACTACCGATCAGGCCGAATGGAATTACACGCTGACTCCGGCCGACGGCGCGGGATGGCTGACCCCCACAAAGGATGGCAACCAATTGAAGCTCTCCGCTGCCCCCAACACCGAGACCACTGCTCCGGCCTCTGTGACGATCACTTTCACGGCAGGCGATGCCCCGGAAAAAACGACCACTGTCAAGCAGTTGGCCGCCGAGGAGGTTGTTCAACCCACATTGACGACCGATGCACCAGAGGTAATCAATTTCAATGCCGACGGCACGGGCGGCATGGCGGCAATAACAGTCACCACCAATCAGGATGAGTGGGGCTTCGCGCTCGTCCCCGAAGGCGGCAACGGATGGCTGACCGCCGTAAAAGATGGCAATACTCTCTCGCTCACTGCAGCCAGCAACACACTTCCTGTAGAGGTAGAGGATGTGGTTATCGAATTCATGGCAGGCAGTGCACCTAAGGTATCCGTGACCGCCAAGCAGAATATGGGCGAAATTGAAATGGTGTTCGTCGAAGGCGGAACGTTCTCAATGGGCAACTCCGCAACAAACGCACCTGATATTGAATTACCGGTTCGCGAAGTAACCCTTAGCGACTTCTATATGGGTAAATTCGAGGTTACGCAAGCCCTTTGGGTTGCTGTTATGGCCAACGAAGACGGCGACAACAACCCGAGCAATTGGCTCGGCGACGATCTGCCTGTCGAAAAGGTACTCTACGACCAGATTTTAATTTTCATCGACAAACTGAACCAGAAGACAGGCAAGAACTATCGTCTCCCCACTGAGGCCGAATGGGAATATGCAGCCCGAGGCGGCAAGAACAAAGACACATTCCTCTTCGCCGGCAGCGACAACATCGACGAAGTGGCATGGTACACCGCCAACAGTGATGGCAAGACGCACTCGGTCGGACTTAAAGCTCCCAACTCGCTTGGACTTTACGATATGACAGGCAACGTCGCCGAATATACGAGTGACTGGTGGAAGTCGGGCGGATATGTGGCCGACGCCCCCGCCGATCCGAACGACATGACCGACCCGCAAGGTCCTCCCGCTCCGGCAATGATGACTACAGCCCGCAAATATAACCGCGGCGGCAACTGGGGAACCGACGCTACGATTACTTCAGGTATTGGCAATACACTTACCAACACCGGCCGCAGCCAACAGTACTGCACTACCGGAGTCGATACCGGCCAAAACTACCTCGGCCTGCGCCTCGTTCATCCTGCAATACAATAATAGCCGGTTTGGAATTTCCAGCTATAAGAAATGATTATTTGGAGTTTGCTACCTCTGAATATCGGTGTGTGAAAATTTTATTATGGGTTAGTTAGTTGGTTAGTTCACACATTTCACGCCCCTGTCGTTATTAGGTTCGGCAGGGGCGTATTTTTGTAATAACTAATGGCGACAATCATGCG
>QMCD01004368.1_pt1 | contig 17109 bp, 15 predicted proteins | sample 1821841 | NCBI WGS metagenome assembly QMCD01 (sample SAMN01991225, study PRJNA193472) | Termite gut metagenome, whole genome shotgun sequencing project. | isolation source: worker | host: Macrotermes natalensis | reverse complement strand
GACAAAGGCACTCAAGGCTGTGACGGTTCGCAGGTGGATCCGCTTGAGGCTCTCCTGTCCGATCCTGCCAAAGTAGTGCGCGAAATGAACGTGACGTCGGCAAACTCTGCCAAACAGTGGTTGCAGGCAACACACAGTGCGCAGTTCGACGGCACTACAGTAGCGGCCATCAAAGCAGAAGCCGCACGGAAGTACAACACCCTGTTCCCGAATTGGCCTAACAGATAGACAATGAGGGCAACGATAAGGAGTAAGGCGATGCGTTGCATAGACGAAGTATCCGACAATACTTTGTCGAATGCAGCGCATTTCCCCCTCGACGAATTTCTCGACGAGGCAGGCCGCCGCGTGGTGCGCATGGTACCGCTTAGTGCGCTGGGCAGCGGCCGTCCCTTATCGGGTGTTCGTATTACCGACAATGGCGATGGTTCAGGCAACATAGAACTGCCGAGAGACTTCTGCCGTCTGATATCGCTGCGCATGGCAGGCTGGCAACGTCCCGTGACAGTTCCGATAACGACTGACAATCCGGATTACAGAAAACAGTTCAACCCCGTACTGCGTGGCGGAAAGGCAAAGCCCGTGGCCGTATTGGTGAACGGCGACACCGAACTCGAATATTTCAGCATAGACAAGGGAGTAAGCCACAAAATAGAGGTAGGGAGGTATTTCGGATTCCTCTGTGTGGATAACAACTATCCTGCAAAACTTATAGACATCACGGCATGGCAGCTTGCTGAACTTGTGTTCAGCACCATGTATGACACCACTGGCGCGACGACGGCAAAAAACAAAGTAACGGAATTGATTGGATTGCTTTAGAAAAACGGATATGAGGACGGTTTGTATTAAAATACCCGTAAACGACATATTTGCAGAGGTACTCGACCAAACGCTGTACGACAGCAGAGCCATAACTGGAGTGGTAAACGATATAACGGCAATGGCGCAGAGCGACAAAGATATCTTCGAGGCAAACCTGAGAACGGTAGCCGTAGAGCTTTATCTGTATGCAAAACAGTTCGGTATTACACCCGACGCGGTAACATACTCCATAGAGGTAAGGGACGGAATATCGCCCGACGTCGTCGCCTCACGGGTAAAGGATATCATTAAATATGGTATGCTCGAATGGTGGTTCTCGACACGCAACGGCGACTTGGCCGCTGTGTATCATGAAAAACGCAAAAAACGTCTCGGCGCTCTTATAGGGGCGCAGGTGACTTCAAGAGGGTTTAGTTACTATTGAAATTATGTATCAGGAGAACATAGATACAATAGACCTGTATTGGCGAAAGGACGAGCTGTTCGATCGTCTGAAGGTTGAGACGGCCTCGAATGCACGCAGCGGCGATGTTGATGCCGAAGCAATGACGGACGATGAAAGATATTTTTTCAACAAAGAGATACCGGGTGTACTCAATGACCTCATAGGCTACTTCCGGCGGGTGATATCGCAGGATTGCATCATAAATACGGAAGGTACGGAGATCTACTTTGAGTTCAAGGCACGGAAGAATACAGAGAATCAATTCACAATGGCCGACATCATGGCGGTCGATAGTATATGCGAAAAACTTATTATCGACGCCATACTCAACAAGTGGTATGTCTCGACACGCAATGACAATTATGCCAAATACTATGATGCACAAACAACTGAGGGGGCGCAACAACTGCTCTCCACACTGTTTATATTCTACCGGCCTATATATCACGGAGCGGGGTATGCGGTAACAGCGGTTGAGGATTCAATAATGAAGGATTGATATGAAAGAGATACATTATACGGATGACTTTCTCCTCATAGAGAGATTCTGTGATGCTGGAGGCGCGGCGGTACCGGTGCCGACATGGAATTGGCAGATAGAGTACTTTACTTCCAACAATCAGATAAAGTATATTGCCTCGCACATCAACGGAGTGTGGAAAAATTGCATGCAGGTGGGCGAGAGTATGATAATCGTCAGTTTCGACAGGCATAATTTGGGTAAGGGAGAAATCCAAAGGGTTTTCGCTCCCGACCTCGACAATCTGCTGTTCGCCGATGGAGCGCAGAACGTATATCTGCGCAGTGCAACGGGTTATTATCTTGTTGAGAGCCCAACTACGGCCGAAGGTGTTACGATAGATAAACTCGACAGCATAACAGGACTCGACGCCACACTCATAATGCCATACATACGTGGCCCTAAAGGCGATCAAGGCGATACCGGAGAGCAAGGCCCCAAAGGAGACAAGGGAGACCAAGGGGAGAAAGGCGACACGGCGCACGTTATGTTCGCCACGTTTGACATCGACCCGGCCACTGGCGAGTTGTCCGTAACCACTCCTGATGGGTATAACGGGGCGCAGTTCTCGATAGAAAATGATATTTTAATAGTGGAAATATAATGGCAACGACAAATTTAGGCAAGGTTTCGCTTACCCCTCGCGGTGGGTACAACTCTTCCACACAGTATGAGCGGCTCGATATTGTAGGGTACAAAGGAAGTTCGTACATTATTCTGAAACCGTGTAAAGGCATTCCACCGACAGGGGATGATATTACGTCCATGCTTATGTCGAAATGTGGCGAGAACTTCAAATACACGGACTTCACTCCCGAGCAACTTGCGCTGCTGAAAGGTGACAAGGGTGCAGCAGGCGCAGATGGCAAAGACGGCAGGGACGGAAAGGATTTTGAAGTCCCCACATTGTCCATTGCTCCAAGCGAAAGCACTCTTTCATACACCTCTGGCAGTGCGTCCATAGCTTTCAGAATCGGACAATTGGCTCGCTATCTCGACACAGATAAGGGCGACGCAGGTGAATTTGTTTTCTACCAACTTTATGACATCAAAAACGGCAAAGCTGTGTGGAAGTTGTCGTCGGGAGAGTTGGGTGATTTATCATCGCCATTTATCATACGTTCCTCCAAGCGACCAAGAGTTTACATAGGAACACCGAATACCGGCACACCGTATGTATATGAAGATATTGCTTATCTAAGCGATATTCCCTCTCCGCCGGACAAGATAGTGTACGATGTGACCGAAATGTTCATCACATCGGCGCCCGTGTCCAAGTTCCGCGCAGAGATGGAAGATTGGGGCGATGGTAAGCCTATGATACAACTCTACGGTCAGGATGAGAGCGGTACAGACAATCCTCTTGTCATTACGGCTGCTAAAGGGTTTGGCTCGGCCTTTGACCTTACGGGAAAAAACTCCAAACTTGCTTTAGGCATGAACGCTAACGGCGCTGCGGAGATATATCCTATACCTATAACGCCAGAGACAGAGGCTACACAAACAGCAATAACCTATCCTCCTGAAGTTAAGGATATCGACTTGAGGTATTGGCTCGGCTCGACAGCTTACCGGGGCAGCTATTGGATAGATGCCAAAGGTGTTTACCACCTATTCAACAGGAGCAATACGCCGCTTCGCGGTTTTATACCTCGCGAAGAGGACGGTAAGTATGTCATTGCAGGCACGCCAATTGAGCCTGCAGCCCTGCGAGACGCATACATTAAATTCGGCGATGATTATCTGGTTGAGATGGTAATCCCCGATGCGACAGGCCCAGGTAGTTTCTTGAATGTATGGCTTGCCGGTCTCGACCTGCGCGGTTTGCGAAATGTCGAGACGGTGGGCTTTGAGGCATTGAGCGGACTTCGTAATATGGTGTTGGATTTATCGTCATGGACTAAGGTGCGGCGAATCAAAGAGTCCGCATTCGCGTTTATGGATAACACACATGTCGTTTGGCCTGCGTTTGAGAATGAAGCCGTAATGGAGCACTATGCAGCAGAGGGGTGGACATGGTCCGATACCACACCGCCTTACGTTATAGACCTTTCGACGTTCGGTAATGTGACGAATATGGGCGACTACGTGCTCGGCTCTTCGAATACCGCAGGCGATGAGCGTGTCATTGTACAGCTCGGCGGAGTTGATTGGTCTGCAAAGACGATGGGGGCAGGATGCTGTGACTTTTACACTGTAAACGGAGAGCTGCATGCCGACTCTTTAGAGCTCGCGCAGGCATTTCTGGCTAAGATAAACCTGCAGTATTTGATACACAAATGGCCGATAGTTATCAACGGCACCGGCGAACGTTATACTCCGACTACAGCCTGACAAACTATAATTATTAATATAAATCAGACATGGGAAAACCATTAAACTTATCGACCGGCACACCGGTACATCCGAACGAATGCATACCCAAGGAGTGGGCGGAGGCGAAATTCGCCGGGCATGACGACATTCCAGCCCCTGCAGAGCCGCTCATACAGTACGTGAGCGAGATGTTCGACTTCCCGTCCGATGCGGGATTTACGGCCATGCTGTATAAATCGACCAAAGAGGGCAAGCCCGACATGATCCGCATCTTCGCCCTCGACACTACGGGCATCGAGGCGGACTTGGTCGTAACGGCCGCGCTCGGCTTCGGCAGTCGCTATACTCCTGCACCGTTCGCTGGCTGCTCTGTGGTAACAGACCCAGACACGGGCGAGGAGTCTTATGTCAATTACAACATCAAAGTTACACAGGAGAACGGCAATATGCCGACGCAAATTCGCATTCCGAAAGAGTGCAACTCCGTGAATATATTCTACCCTGTCGGCAACGAAAATCCAGGCCAACGGGTGAGCTGGTGGCGCGATACGCGGGGCATTGTACACCCTTTCAATAGGGATAATACGCCGTTGAGCGGTTTTATGCCACGCGCAGGGGATGGTAATTATATGATTGCAGGTGTACTCGTTGATGGGTTAGACTTGCAAGGCGCACACATTACATTCGGCGACGACTATTTGGTTGAGACGGAGATTCCTTCGGTTTTTTTGGCTGGCCTTCGAAACTTAGTAATAGACCTATCGGGGCTTCGCAATGTCGAGGTGATAGGGGAAGCCGCTTTTACTGCGCTCGAGGGTCGCAACAAAAAAGTTATTCTCGATCTGTCTCCATTAACTAAAGTAAAAGAGATACGCAACTATGCTTTCGCTGAAACGTGCGATATCGAGATAATTCTCCCGCAGTTTGAGAATGATGTTACATTTGGGGCTTACGCCGGTGGCCTCTCGTATTGGCGGCCTGATATTATCCCTGTTTACACATTGGATTTATCGGGGCTTGACAAAGCGACCTCTTTCGGTGATTACGCTTTTTGTCTAAGTATGGGCGGTGATGAGCCTTGTATAATTCAGCTCGGAGGTGTCGATTGGTCTGCGAAGACAGTAGGAGTGGGCGCTTTCGACATTCCAAGTCGAAAAGGCACGTTTTATGCCGATTCTACGGAAGTTGTAAATAACTTTTTGCAGGCAATAGGTGTGGCAGGTAAACTGCATCTGATGAATGGGTGGCCGAAAGTGATCAACAACTCTGCCTCACCATTCAATCCGATAAATCCGCAGACACCACTTAATCCGTTTGAGCCGATAGCGCTGGGGTAAGTTATCGATTAATAATAATTAAAAACAAGCAATAATGGACATTGCCGCAATAATTTCTTCGATCGGCGTCATCGTAGTCGCGTGGTTCGCCTATAATCAAAAGACGAAGGACAAGCTGATCGACCAAAAGATAGATAAGTGGAAGAAAGAGGAGGAAGAAAAGAGCGCTGTCCGTAGCGAGGCATTTGCGCTTATCTATGGTGAGTTGTGGGACTTGCTCCACACATTGCAGGCGTGCCGGGTTTACATAGTCCAGCCGCACCCGTTGGATGACAGTAAATACCTCTCAGTAGCATTAGAGGTAGATCGCAAAGGGGTCTCAAGAATGCGTGATGATATCAAAAAGTTGCCTATGGAAGATGTCGCAGTATTTGCCCGGCAACTTGTCAAGGATGATTTTATTTTCCACAAAAGTGTTGTGGAAATCGAAGATAAAAAGACGCGCGGGATTCTCGCCTCGAAAGGCACGCATGCTGCATTCATCAAGCAACTTACCGACGGCAAACGCTGGGTCGGCAACATAGTATGCGAGTTCACCCGAAAATGCCAGGTCGATCCCAAACACGCCGAGATTATGCTGCGGGAAAAGGCTTCGACGATAGGCTATATTTTACCGGAATACAAATAAAATTACTAAGTATGAAACTACTATTGAAACGCCGATTTTTAGGCGATGCATACACCATCGGAACGCTCTTCATCGACGAGGCGCGTTTTTCAGATACTCTGGAGGATGCGGTACGCGACCTTAACAAGGACGGCGATCTGAATGATGCCGGAGAGGGAAAGGTTTACGGAGAGACCGCAATACCATACGGCACTTACGATGTAGTGGTAAACCGCTCACCGAAGTTCGGGCGAGACCTGCCGCGCTTACTTAACGTGCCTCACTTCGAGGGCATACTGATTCATCGCGGAAACACCGCCAAGGACAGCGCAGGGTGTATCCTTGTCGGCGAAAACAAGGCCAAGGGAAAGGTTCTCAACTCTACTACTTACGAGACCCGCATTGTAGAACTGTGTAAGGCAGCCATAGCTCGCGGTGAGAATATAACTATAACGATCGAGTAAATACAAATAAGCCATGAGAAAAGTCTATTACAACAATCTGTTTGCGAAACTCTTCCTTTGGGGAGATTTCAACACGGCCATGCTGTTCGGATTCATCTGCACGAAAAAGAAAACAACTCTAACAAAAGATACGGTACAGCATGAAAGTATTCACGCCGAGCAATATGCCGCGATCACCGCTATTTGCTTTGTAGCAGCCCTTATCCTGCACTTTGCGGTCGGCGGGTATCTGTGGTTCGCCCTCGTGCCGTTCGTTTACTACATCGTCTATTTCGTCGAAGCAGCCATATCTTTCATTCATCACTTCTTTTCCACTCGGAAGAAAGATGCTGCGGCCGCGGCCGAGAAAGCATATTATAATTCCATGTTCGAAATGGAAGCCCACGAACACGACGCTACGCCGAACTACATACAGAGTCGCCGGTGGTATTATCCGTTTAAATACTTCGGGAAAGTATGAAAAGGGCGCTTGTCATAATCGCCGTTCTTGCCCTGTTTTCTTCGTGCTGTGCGCGCCGCGTGGTATTGAACGACACGAAGGTCGATAGCGTTAAGATAGTGCGGGAAATCGAGTATATCGAGCGGTGGCGAGACACCACGATATACATCTCGCTCCCCGCCGAGAGGTGGTCCGGCGCGACAGCTCCCGCCTCGAAACGTCGCTCGCCCGCTCCTCGGCAATTATAGACGAAAACGGCTTTCTGTTTCACAGTCTCGAAAACAAGCCGCAGTCCGCGCCCGTCGTCGTGCCGGTAAAGGATACCGAGACGAAAGAGGCCGAGGTTTCGGGGCAAAAGAGTTTCGAGCGGGTGGAAGTCGCCGTCAGGCTGCCGTTGAGGTGGTGGGAAAAACTGTTCTTTTACTCCGGAATGGTGGCATGGGGAATACTCATAGCGTGGGTGGTGATAAAAATAAAGAAGTAGTACATTCTCCAGCGGAGAAAGGCAATCATAAAACGGCCGGCCATAGTGTCGGCCATTTTTCGTTCTACCACAAATGCACCCTATACGTTTAGGTTGCTTTCTCCGTTCACATAGTCGATGACCTTACGGTTAGCTGCATCTATCTTTCGCTGGTCGAAACGAATATAGATGTCGGTCGTAGAGTTATCACTATGCCCCAAAGCCTTTGCGATAGTCTCTTTTGGTGTATCGAGTTCCGCCGCAATGGTCGCCCACGTATGTCGTGCCCAATATGTCGAAAGGTCGGGATGTAGTGGTGTGCGCTTAACCTTGCGCAACTTACCAGCCTTGTCTTTGACTATCTCGGCTGGGCCTATACTACATAGATGATTATTGAGTCGGTGGCGGTAATTGGCATAATCCTGATACCGATCAAGGATGTTTAGCAGATAATCCTTGCCCTTGTACTTGTCGAGAATCTCCTGTGCCTCCGGCTCGACCTTTATCTTATAAAGCCGTCCCGTTTTTGCACGGCGGTATTCGATGTACCCATCGTGGATTTCGGTTAGATTACACAGGTCGATAATGTTAATGCCGCACAGGTAAAAAATCAGCATGAAGATGTCGCGATACTGCTCCTGCGCCTGTTCGCATGGGTAATCACGAAATGTGCGCAGTTGCTCAAGCGTCAGCGAGCGCTTGGCCGTTTTTTCGTGGGTAATCTTAAAGCGCCGGAAAGGGTATGATGCAAAGCTTACTATATCGTAGTCTATCGCGTCGTTGTAAACAGCCCTTACGTCGCGCAGGTACCGGGCAATAGAATTAACCGCAAGCCCCTTATTACGTAAGTAGTTCTCAAATTCTTTCAGCCATGCGACAGTTATATCCTCGAACCGCAGTGAGTCTATGTCACAATATCGGGCAATCTTTTTCAGTGTCTCACTGTGCGCACTTATAGTGCCATTTCCGATTCGCCGTTTGATGAATTTTTCGTAATGTTCCTTAAAGAGGGGCAGATGCTCCTCTTTTATGGGTTTTACAGGAGCGTTAGGGTCGAGCAGATTTTTTAACTGTTGGTCGGTCATTGCCTGCAACTCTCCAAGCAACATAAATTTATTGATAGTATTTTCCACATAAACAAGCCTGCTGCGGATATATGCATTGACACTCTTCTGCCGGGCAGGGTTTTGTGGAATTATAACCTCATTGTCGATGAAGTTTGCGGGAGCAGTATAAACTTTCAGGTTTATCATAAACCGTCCCCTGTGATTTACTGCAATCTTTAGTGGAGCTGTCCCATCCTTGCGCGGACTGCGGATGTCGAGATACAATTTGAAAGAAGCCATTTTTTGCACGTTTTTTGCACGCTCCTTTCCGCTTTTTGCCTGTTTTTGCCTCTTTTTTCCGCTATTTTGGAGACCTTTTAGCTGAAAAGTGGCACAGACACCAATAGAAAAGGGCTAATAATCTTTGATTTTTCCATTGATTATTAGCCCTTTATCTTCTCTGTGGGAGCAGAGGGATTCGAACCCCCGGCCCTCTGCTTGTAAGGCAGATGCTCTGAACCAGCTGAGCTATGCTCCCTCGTGGTGCAATTGCAGAATGTTCGTCAGGCCGAAACCTTGCTTACATTTTCCAATTGCGAGTGCAAATATAGAGCAAATTTTATTCACTGCAAATATTTCCGCTGTTTTTTTTCCGCATTTTCAAATTTTGCATTTTACACTGTGCATTTTCAATTATATAAAAACCCTCCCCCGAACGATGAAAAAACTTTCAGAGGAGGGTGCCGGTATAGGGTTATTTAAAAATCCGGTTCAATGTACTACCTAATTGCTGTTAAGATTGGCAGATGTATTGAAGCCTGCTCCTTGAAGTGTATAAGTAGTGGTATTTTGATTCTGGTTCACGTCTGTTCTGACAGTGAAATAGACTTCATCAGTTGTATTGACGACTATGGTGAATACATTTCTGTTATTATTGGAAGCCACACTTGTGATTCCGTATGATGGCTGTCCATTGTTGCTAACTGCTACAAGACGATCATTTTGGCCGACATTCAAAGTTACGGTCGCAGGCAACGGGCAATCTGCCGGCAATTGGAAGTACAGCCTTAAGTCTGTATTACGGCTAACATTTCTCGGTTTCGCATTAGTCGTATTCCAGTTACCACCATCCAGTCTCATAAACCTCGGATTAATAAAGTTCGCAGCGGGATTAATGTTCTCGGATTGATTGAAAGAATCCGCGGTGAACGTTTTAGCCCTGTTCCTATTGTCTTGGTTAACATTGGTGGCACTATTGCGAACAGTGAATGTATGCGGTCCGACAGTGGTAAGGCCGTTTATGTTAAGCACTGTATTGGCGTTGTTGGTTCCTCCCGTAGTCGTTATATTCAATCCGTTTGCATCCCGTAGCACAAGGTACGAGGCGTTGAACCTTACGGTAACAGGCTCCGAAACACTAACCGACCCCTCCGACAGGGTGAACGATACCGTCATATCGGTTCCGTTACCTGTAACAAAGCGCTGTCTCGGACTCATGTACGCATCGACAAAGTCCCAAAAAGCTCCCCTCTGTGCAGTAATAGTAGTCATTCTGAAGCCTGCTGCACTAAGGATTGTGCTGATAGTCGAATTGCGGTCAACGGTCTGGAAGCAGGCTGTAACATCCACGCTACCCGCACCTGCCGGCTTCGGAACTGTGAGTTGGTAGTTGTTGGCCGATACGGTAACCAGTCCCGACGGATTGTTTACCAACGGCTGAAGTGTGGTGGTATTGTAATTTATCACACACTGCTCATTATCCGTCCAGTAGTCGGCAGGGATCGTAAAGTTGATATCGACAGGCTCTCCCGTCCTCCTTGTAACCGGCGTCGGATTATAGGCGGCATTAAGGAAATTATATGGCCCGAACGTAACATAGGCGTCGTGGAACCTGTCGGCCGCAAGTATTACCGTTTCCTCCGTCCTGGCAGTGTTCGACACGAAACGGAGAGTGTGTGGTAATTGCATGTTGTCCTGGTCGACATTGTATTCGGCATTGTAAACATACCAGAAATCGCCGTCGCCGTATTCGATCGCCATTCCCGAATCGGGGGTCGGCGTAAGCGTCTTCGAGTAAATGCGGACGGATATCGGGAAAAGTCTCGACGAAACATCGTTGGGAAACTTAAAAGTTATGCCCACAGGCTCGCCTACCGCATCTTCGACGATACGGTCTGCGGGGTCGGTACTCACTATGATAAACTCCATATCAGGCCTAAGGTGCAGGCGTATGGTACGCGAAAGCACACCCTTGGAAATAGTTATGGTAGCATCGTAAACGCCGCTCTCCGGCATAGTGGCCGCAGTAACTCCGCTTATGGTACCGTTTGCGCCATTGTCTATCGTGGGTGTTCCTGCCAGCACAGGCTTGTCGGGGTCTTGGTGGAAGACCATTTGGACTTGGTCGTTATTAACAGTACCCACACCGTTGTTATAACTCGTATAAGAATAGTTTATCGTGAACGGCTCGTTGGGAGCTATGTAGGTGAACGATGTGGCATCCACTTCGAGTACGTTGATGCCGTCCGAGATAGAGGGAGACTCCGAAACAACCACCGAAGCCTCGATGTTGTTCGACGAAGCGCCTGTAACGGCATCGGACAGGTTGGTATAACCGTCGTTCGACACGTAGTTTATGGTTATGTGATATTTACGGTTGCGTTTAAGGTCGAGCAACTCGGTAGCCTCCTTGGAGGCAATATCTACTTTATAATAGGAGTAGGTGCTGTTGTTGGGCGTGGTGCCGTCCTGAAAATACCCCCTCACTATCACACATGTAGCCTCCCTCGCTGTGGAGTTCTCGCGTTCGTATACATATACGGGTTGCGTACCGAAATCTGCGACGGTTATGTTTGTTACTGGTGCTCCTCCGATAGCCTCCTGGACAAAGCCATTCTCGGCCACGCCATCCGTATAATTATAGAGCGCTACAGAACCTTTGTCGAAACGGTTGCTGATAAGGAACTCCACATTCGTGAGGCTCATGCCGTTACTTCCGTTAGCAGATTCGTTTGTAACGGAAACCTCCGCTATATTGCGCAGAAGGTGCACGGTTCCACCGGGGAGTGCGATCGTAGTACCCGGATCGCCACTGATGCCACCGGCTAAAACCACTCTCTGCCAATAGGCAACATTGCCATCCTCAACATTCATTCGTGGCAATATGGAACTCTCCACGTTGCCCAACTGTTCGTCATCATCGAAACCGCTCCAATCGTAGTTGGCAACAAAGTGCAGTATTCTGTCTGCGCCATTAGAGAACGGTATCCCGCGGAAAGTGTAGTCTGAGTAGTTGCCCGCACCACCCGTAAGCTCACCCTCGTAACGGGCAAGGAAAGTACCGTTTTGGCTGAATACCATGAGCCACAGCGACTCTATCATCCCATCGGCGATGGCTTCGCGCGTCTGCACTGCGGGAGCATCGACCCTCACGGTGAGGTTAGCGCCGTCGCCCGATGCGACGGTGCCGATCGGCTCTTCACTGAAGCAGCCTGTGGCCAGGAGCGGAATTATCAATAACAATAATATCTTTTTCATATCTTTAATTTTAACCGAAGTCAAACATGTATATTACCAAACATTATGGGTAGTACGGAGCATAATCATCCTGATCGTAAACCTTCCATGTGTCGCGGACGCAACGTACGGCCGCTCCTGTTGGCTGATATACTCCTGTAGTCCCCGTGGAATACCTATATTGGTCGGCCCTGATACTATATGCCGACAAAGCTGTCCACCAACCATTACCTGTACTGCTGGCTGAAATAAACAGATTCTTAACTGCACTTTGATCGTCGTTCTGCATGTCTCCGAGCATGGCAAGTTCTGCAAAGGTCGGGACGCGCCACGTTCCGGCAGGGTATTGCGACTCCCTGTATCTCCTGCATCTTTCCCATGAGTTATTATATCCGAAATCAGAAGTCGTTGCTCCGCGGCGGGAAGCCACGACGAAAGACGGAGAGACAATATGGTTCTTGTTCGGATCGGTTTCGATATACTCGTAACCATTCAGATGCGTCCATGTACCTGTCGGGCCAACTGATGGCATGGTCGGGTCACCAATCATTATCTTTTGCATTGTGTTGCCTATCCGTATCTCCCTGTCGGGTAGCGATGTTGTATTAACCTGAAAGAAATTTATATCGGTTTCGGTAGTATATCCATTATTACTGCCGTACTGATTATTACCTGTATTGTCTATAGGATGGGCGTATGATCCGGCCCTCGGATAGTTGCCCTTGTCATCACCTAAAGATGTAGATGCCACAACATACTCTCCGGGGAGTATGGAGAGTGTTGCGTGGGCTGTCATGTTAGCGGCATTGTTCTTGAGTTCAACTTCTATTATAAGAGGCACATAATTATTGGGGATCCATCCGTCCTCGACGCTGAAGAACGTTCTTTCGCCTGCATTACGATGTGATATTTCAATATCTGTCAGCGGGTAGTCAACATCGCGGCCGCTTGGCAGCGTACCTGTGCCTGACTCTGGCGTATATACCCTGCACCTCCCACGTTTAACCGTAATATCGGCGGGAAGCGACGAACGGTATTCCCATTCGTATGTTGTATTGTATGTCCTCATATCGGGATTGTAAACAAACAGGTAGTGGTATTCGAGAAGCTCCACAGCAACCTCGCCCGTACTCCAGTCCAATATATCGAAGTTGGCGGCAATATCCACCGCATGTTCCGGGTCAACACCGCCGAAGTCGGATACCTGAACCATGAACTCATATACAAAATTGCTGCGTATCTTTTTGTTATGATCTCCGGCACCTTGGCTTGCCCGAATGGCCGAGAACGGGATGCGGTAGTAGTATGTACGCACATCGTTATTGTCGTCCTGATTCCTCCAATCTATTTCGAGGGTTATGTGTGTCTCCTTGTCGGGATCATCGTTCCAATCGTTGGGATATGTGTAAAAGGCGTTGCCGACATCCATCGTAAATGATGTACCGTTGCGTGTCATTGTCTGCTCGCCATTCTTGTAGTCTTCGCTGCCTGCAGTCGCATCGTACTTCAAATCGTAGCCTACCTTACCGAGATCCAGATAGTTGTACATGTGTGCACGTACATTGGTCGCAATATATACGGAGTTAGGCACGGACGCATTGGTGATATTGACCACGACTTTGGCCGCGGTACGCTTGAGGAGTATATGACCGAGCCCCTGAGTTAAGGTATTGGATGCTATGTTCACCCCGTCGACCTGGCCTGTCATAAGGAAGTCGGCAGGAGAAGTTGCCGTGTTGAAGAGCCTTGTACCCGTGTTTTCTATATCGATGTTCTTGAGCTGTTCGAGTGTCTTGCCCGTCATGGCACTCCTCTCCAACGGTGAGTTAGCCATGAGGAATACCGTACACTGTTTACCTTGCAGTGTGCCGACGTAAGTGGTCTCCGGAATGGTTATTGTCACACTTGTGCCTGTCATGTTCAACTGCATGGCATCGGGATAGAAAAGGCAGTTGCCCGACGTATCGAAGAAGAATACATCCAATTTATTGATAACTCCCTCGTTAGCAACAAGGTCTTCGGCAGCGCGCGTACCGGCTACAGTCGGCAAATTGGACAGAGTGAACTCTATCGTCCTGCCGGTGGGTTCATTCTTCTCCTCGAAACCGTACTCCATTGAGCAGGCAGTGAGCGAGAGAAAGCCCAGAGTTAATAACATATGATAAATAGGCTTCATCTTATCTCTGATATTTAATTACATATCTATTACCCGGGCCGGAGCCTTCGTTATGGTTAACATCCACTTCCACCTCGGATGTAAGATTATTTACGAGTATGTAAAATTCTGTCTTTATGTCGTCCGATTCGAACTCGCCGGCCGGACGGATAGTTATCTCATTTCTGAAACCCTCTCTGGCAAAGCCCTCTGTCGTTCCCGATAGTATGAAATCACGGTCGTTGGTGAGGTATGCCTTCCACTGCGCCCCTTCGGGAAACATCAGCCAGAACAGCATGGTTGCGGAGCCGTTGTTGGGTATCAGTACTACATTATTGTTGCTCCCCTGCTCGTACCTGACACCGCCTGTGAATGGTGCCCAATCGTGGGCTGTCTGAATAACACCGCCGATATCCAGCGAACCTCCGTCGGCGACCTTATCCCAAGTGCCCACCTCGTATGTTATATATGGGGTGTACTCGAACTCTCCGCGTGCCGATATGGTTATCCTAACTATATAGTGTCTGTTGCGCACTATATCGTCGTTCTGCCCTGCGTCGCCCAACAGCGGCATCTCGTATTCGACCATCCCCTGTACGCCGCCGTAAACCTGATAGAGCGCCCTCATGGTAAGTGTCGTGATCGCAGGATCGTTACCCAAAATATATTCGGGCATTATGTACTCATCGACTATCGTCGTATAGTCGGTCGAATTAGCACTGAAAGAGAGTGTCGATGTAAGCGGCAATGTGGTGCTATCCATTTCACTGTCATACGCCTTGTCGGGCACCATATACGAATACTTCGGAGTATTGGCAAGTGTGGCGCCAGTTATTATAAATGAGTCGAGCGGTTGGGGGGTATTCTTCCGCACCATCACCGTAAGCTTGGTCGCCACACGCGCCACTTTAATATTCAATTTATTGCTCCATGTATTCCCATTGTCGGCACTTATCATACCCTGCTCGCCCTGTGGTACTTCTCTGACCCGAACACCAGCAGCCTTACCCACAAACAGCATATCCTCTTCCGGCATACCAGATATTTCATCCGCAGAAACATTTATGGCTTCAAGATCGGATTTTTTCACTATGGTATTCAAGACATTGCGCTGTGTTGTACTCTCATTGATTATCACATAAAATTCGTATGTTCCGGGGAATACATTCGCTATAAAATTCCCTGCGACCGATGTGCTTTCATTATCTTCAAATTCGAGATACCCTTCAGTAGCCGTTTTGTATTCATTGAACCTAACGACACCATCCGAGTTTACGGCAATTATCCTGACGCTGCTCAATAACACTCCATCCACCGTGTTGCCTACGGCTGCAAGCGTTCCAATCTGTACAGACACTTGTTTAGAGTAGGAAACATTCTGCAAAGGGCTCTCTAAAGAGCAACCGCACAGCAACGCCAGTGTCATAGACAAAAGAGCAACTTTGAGTTTGATTATATTTTTCATACGCCCTATACTGTTTTGTTATCTTTTTCCGTGTATTAATAAATGCCATAATCTATATCACCCGAGCCCCAGTCGGGAATAGTTACTTCAACATCGGTATTGCCGAGGAATTCGATGAGCAGGCTCATCTCTATATCCTTATCGGGGTCGTCCTCTATGGGGTCGATGTGTTCGTGCAGATGTGTTGTGTAAACCGTATTGCCTGTTCGCGGATTAACTACATTGACATCTATTTCATGGTCGTTCAACTGGAAGTAGAAGGCGTTGAAAGCCGCCATTGCGTAGGTATTCGTCTGACCGTCCTGTTCGATGGTAACCATTTCGCTCGGCAACTCCGCCATAACATTATCCGTGCTTTCGATAGGTTTCATGCCACCGAAGGTAAGCCCGTCGGGAATATCGGTCAATTGGACTATCGGAATTGTCCCGCCTGCACCATCGTCGAAGTTTTTGACATATATTGCTACCTTGCGGTGTGCGTGGCGGAAATCTATCGTGCCGTAGTGGCCTTTATCGGTCACTGTCAGGAGGTATTCTCCCGCATCATTACCCTCGCCCGTACCCATACGTGTAGCTACCGTATTGGGACCGTAATAAAGCACATCGCACTGCCCTACCTTGCCGTCGGTTATCTCCCCGTAGGTTACCACCGCTTCGGCATCGTCCTTGTAGTGGAATTCGAGGTCTTGGTGTTTGGTATTGTTGCCTGTATTGCCCCAACTTATAACACGATATTCACCCGGGGGCAGGTTCATTCGCAAACCCTTGAAAGACAAGTGGTGATCGTTGGTGGATTCCACCAACTCGACGAGGTTGCCGTCGGTATCGTATATGGCCGTCGTGGCCGCGAAAACGTTGTCGAGGAATGAACAATATCCGTTTTCATCAGGCAGGCAGAAGTTTATGGTGACGTTGTTCGTCGGAGGGCACACACTTTGGTCTTCAGTGAAACACCCCGTAAGCGCGAGCATCGTGAAGCCTGCAATTATTATGTATAAGTTTTTCATATTCAACTTAAGCTAACAGTTACTTGTAGTTGTTTATATTTTGTAGGGCACTATGTGGCCTTGTTGTTTTCATCTTCGGTGGCCCCTTGCTCCGCCGCATTATAATTAGTAGCAGGGCGTTGCAGGTGCGGTTTGTTGCTTTTGTTGTGTTTCGCTGCGGAGTGTTCACTCCCTGAACGAACACGAATGGGTGTTGCTTGAGGTGATACTGTATATTTTACCGAGTTTGTAGAGAGGTGTTTATTAAGTGGCGGCCAGCACCGGTAAAGCTCCGGCCGCCACTCGATAATTCAGTGCTTGTTAACCGAATCGAAGGTTAGAAACCATAATCTACATCTACAGATTCCCAATCAAGGAATGTAACCTCAACTTCGATGTCGATAAGAGCTTCATGGGGATTATCGCTAAGGTCTCGACAAAGTGCGCTGAATCAAACGCCAATGTAATCGAGGTCACGCAGTCTGTGCTTCAGGAGTACTTTGCGATGATCATGCTCATCGATAT
>QMCD01001115.1_pt1 | contig 17112 bp, 10 predicted proteins | sample 1821841 | NCBI WGS metagenome assembly QMCD01 (sample SAMN01991225, study PRJNA193472) | Termite gut metagenome, whole genome shotgun sequencing project. | isolation source: worker | host: Macrotermes natalensis | reverse complement strand
CGAAAATCAGTAAGTGGCTGACTGATATGGAGATATCGAAATGCTTACATTTATTCTGGAACAAAACATCTCCTGAAAATGGGTTGATAAGGGGAAAACAGGACGGTACAAGCCAACTACTTACAGGTAACAAGTTAACTACTTATAGATAATTAGTGATCTACTTATAGATAGTTAGTGTTCTACTTATAGATAGTTAGTGTTTTATCCCTAAGCAACAGGCTCTTTTTGCATAAATAGCTTGTAAATATACAATAATGCGCATGAATAATGCATCATTATTCTTTATTTATTCATCACGTACACTAAAAGATGAATTTACAAATCAAGGCATGTTATAAAAAGCGGGATAATGCTATCATAATGAATACAAATAACAACCATCCACTGTCATTTAGATATTTCCGCAAATTCTTATTCTGCATTATTCATACTGCAAGCTAAACCCCTTTAACTACTACAGTATGAATAATTCAGGCTAATGAACCTTATAACTTCACTTTCTTCGATACGGCTTTTGATTCATTATGCAGACGGTCGAGCGCTGTCACGACATAGCGGTATTTAGTTTTCCCATTCTCATACGGCAACTTACAGAAAACATCACGCGTGATAGCCACGATATGTGACGGGTCACCGATATTGACCTCTTCATCAGCCCCGAAACGGTAGACCACATATTGCACCGCACGATTCATTTCATTCTTATACTTTGGAGCGGTCCAAAACAGGAAATAACCATCAGCATTCCACATAGGTTTCACTTTGCGCACCTTATCCGGCGCTTCATTATCCATAAAGTCGAATACAGGAGGCAAGGCAGGATATTTGTGATATTCCGCAATCAGTGCATCACGATAATTCCCGGCATTCTCTATCACGGCGCTGGCAGGCCATTGGCAACTTCCTCCGATTGTCTGGTATGAACGTTGCAACTCCATCTTACGGGGTAACTGGTTTATGGAAGGATTTTGCGGATCAACATTCCGCACTGTATTCATCACAGAATGCCCGATGAATAGAGGACGGTTTTCTGTATTCTTCGCCCACCAATTCACCAAAGTCTCATAATCAGCCACCGGATGCCCGATTTGCCAGTATAACTGAGGAATATTATAATCTATCCAACCCTCACGAGCCCATAAAAGAACGTCGGCATAAAGGTCGTCATAGTTTTGCAAGCCATTAGTTTTACTGCCCAAGGGGTCATTCTTCTCATTACGATAGATACCGAACGGAGAAACACCGAATTTAACCCAGGGCTTCAACTTACGTACCGTTTCATGTATCTGTTTAATCAGTACATTGACATTGTTACGCCGCCAATCTCCCTTATTTAAAAATCCGCTGCCGTAACGGGCAAAATTGGCATCATCAGGAAAATCCGTTCCCTTAACAGGATAGGGATAGAAATAATCGTCCATGTGAATGGCATCCACATCATAACGGGAAAGGATGTCGGTTATCACCATGCAAATGTGACGGCGGCTCTCCGGTAAGGCAGGGTTGAAATACATCTGGTCGCCATAAGTCACAAACCATTCGGGATGGATATTATACACATGATTCGGGTCCAACTCATTCTTTAGTGAGGTCTTTACGCGATACGGATTAATCCAGGCATGGAATTCCATTGCACGCTTGTGACATTCTTCAATCATAAACAGCATAGGATCCCAGTAAGGCTCAGGAACTTGCCCTTGCACACCGGTAAGAAATCGGCTCCAAGGTTCCAGTTGGGAAGCATACAAGGCATCAGCTTCGGGACGTACCTGGAAAATGATGGCATTAATACCTGCCGCCTGCAAAGAATTTAACTGCTCAATCAGAGTTTGTTTCAACTTCTCCGTAGGAATTCCGCTGAATTGCCCATTGACAGACTGTATCCACGCCGCACGAAATTCACGTTTAGGATACCTATCCGGCTGGAATTGCGCAGCTACACTTAACGAAAAGAGTAGAGCACATACGCATAAAAGGGTTTTTACTTTCATAACTAAATCCTATTAATCTTAAAAAGATGATGATTACTATATATTACTAACGACTGATTATCATAAAAGCATTTTTCGTCTGAGATATAGCACAGAGCCGTTCTGTTAAAAATGCCCACAAAAATACTACTTTTCTACCTCGTACACAGGCTTCTATTTAAAAGTATAACAAATCTTAACCTGCCAATCATTATACATATTTGAACTGTAGTGACTATCTTTGCAGTTCAAAAAATATCTTGAACTCTGATTATGACCCAGAACAATTCTATACTCATCAAAGGCGCACGCGTCAACAACCTGAAAAATATAGATGTAGAAATTCCCCGGAACAAACTTGTCGTTATCACCGGACTGTCCGGTTCAGGTAAATCATCTCTGGCATTCGACACGCTGTATGCGGAAGGACAACGCCGTTATGTGGAAAGCCTGAGCAGTTATGCCCGCCAGTTTCTGGGACGTATGAGTAAGCCTGAATGTGACTTTATCAAAGGGATTCCGCCTGCAATTGCCATTGAACAGAAAGTGAACAGCCGCAATCCACGCTCCACCGTCGGCACCTCTACCGAGATTTACGAATATCTGCGCCTACTCTATGCCCGCATCGGGCGAACGTTCAGCCCCGTCAGCGGAGTAGAAGTAAAGAAACACTCTACGGATGATATGGTAAACTGTATGCTGGATTATCCCGAAGGAACCAGATATACCGTACTGGCTCCGATACTCTTACGCGAAAACCGCACGTTGCAACAACAACTGGACATTGACATGAAGCAGGGTTTCAACCGCCTGGAAGTGAACGGAGAGATGGTGCGCATAGATGATTACCAACCCAAAAAGGAAGACACGGTTTTCCTGTTGGTAGACCGCATGGTGGCATCAAAAGAGAAAGATGCAATCAGCCGGCTGACCGACTCCGCAGAAACTGCCATGTATGAAGGAGACGGCGCTTGCCTGTTGCGCTTCTACCAACCCGACGGAAGTAGCAGCCTGTACCGTTTCAGTACCAAATTTGAAGCTGACGGTATCACATTCGAGGAACCGAACGACCTGATGTTTTCATTCAACTCCCCTATCGGCGCCTGCCCCCAATGCGAAGGTTTCGGCAAAGTAATCGGTATTGACGAACATTTAGTAATACCCAACCGTTCGCTGTCCATTTACGACGGTGCAGTGATGTGTTGGCGCGGCGAAGTGATGAGCGAATGGAAAGACATGCTGATACGTGGCGCAGAAAAGGCAGGCTTTCCTATCTTTACGCCCTACTATGAGTTGACAAATGAACAACGCCGGATGCTATGGGAAGGTACACGTTACTTTAAAGGCATCAACGCCTTCTTCAGCATGGTGCAGGAAAACCAGCACAAGATACAATACCGCGTGATGCTGGCCCGTTATCGCGGCAAGACGCTTTGTCCCAAATGTCACGGCACGCGCCTGAAGCCCGAAGCCGGTTACGTACGGGTAGGCGGACGCAATATTTCAGAGCTTGTAGATTTGCCTGTTATAGAACTGCAAATATTCTTCGACCAACTGAAATTAGACAAGCATGACGCCGACATTGCCCGGCGCATTCTTACGGAAATCAACAACCGCACCCGGTTCCTCATTGACGTGGGATTGGGATATCTCACTCTGAACCGCACCAGCAACTCACTCTCCGGCGGTGAAAGCCAACGTATTAACTTGGCAACATCGTTGGGCAGCAGTCTTGTCGGCTCACTATATATTCTCGACGAACCAAGTATCGGACTACACAGCCGCGATACGGACAAGCTGATACACGTATTGCGACAGTTGCAGCAATTAGGAAATACAGTTGTCGTTGTAGAACATGATGAAGAAATAATCCGGGCGGCAGATTACATCATTGATATTGGCCCGAAAGCCGGACGCTTGGGGGGACAAGTGGTGTACGAAGGAGACATGAAAGATCTACGACCGGGCAGTGATAGCTACACCGTACGCTATCTGCTGGGTGAAGAAGAAATCCCTGTTCCGGAACACCGCCGCCCGTGGAATAACTACATAGAACTGACCGGCGCCCGCGAGAATAACCTGAAAGGAATAAATGTACGGTTTCCGCTCAACGTAATGACAGTGGTAACCGGCGTCAGCGGTTCGGGAAAAAGTACGTTGGTGCGCGATATCTTCTTCCGTGCCCTGAAACGTGAAGTGGATGAATGCAGCGATCGCCCGGGCGAATTTCTTTCCATCGGCGGCGACTTGCGCAATTTGCGTAATGTAGAGTTCGTAGATCAGAACCCTATCGGTAAATCATCCCGCTCCAATCCGGTTACATACCTCAAGGCTTATGACGAAATCCGTAAATTGTGGGCAGAGCAACCGCTTGCCCGACAAATGGGATACACCGCAGGCCACTTTTCGTTTAACAGCGAAGGCGGACGTTGCGAAGAATGTAAAGGTGAAGGTACTATCACTGTCGAAATGCAATTCATGGCCGACCTTGTACTGGAATGTGAATCATGCCACGGTAAACGTTTTAAAGCGGATACGCTGGAAGTGAAGTTCCACGAAGCCAACATCTATGATGTGCTGGAAATGACCGTAAACCAAGCCATTGAATTTTTCACCAAGTACGGACAGAAGAGAATTGTAAAGAAACTCACCCCATTACAAGAAGTAGGATTAGGGTATATTAAGTTGGGACAATCCTCGTCTACGCTATCCGGTGGTGAAAACCAACGTGTGAAGCTGGCTTACTACCTCAGTCAAGAGAAGGCCGACCCTACCCTGTTCATCTTCGACGAACCTACTACAGGACTACACTTTCACGATATCCGCAAACTACTGGAAGCATTCGACGCCTTGATACTTCGAGGACATTCCATCGTTATCATTGAGCATAACCTGGATATTATCAAATGCGCCGATTATGTGATAGACCTTGGGCCGGAAGGAGGCGATAAAGGTGGAAATATCGTAGCGACAGGTACTCCGGAGGAAGTGGCAAAGTGTGAGGCAAGTTATACAGGGCAGTTCCTGCGGGAGAAGCTGCGATGATGATTGCGAAACTACTTAATAGTAGCCAGCAAATTACTATGTAGTAGTTGGTGAAATCACTTAGTAATAGTTGGTCAACTATTACTAAGTGATTTCTAACAGCAACTAAATCGGCTTTTTTACTTAGAAGTAGAGACCGAAACCTACCTTAAAACCAAACTCCGAATAGTCCTTGTTTACGTCCCAGTAAACAGCCGGTTCAAGTGTAACTGTCTTCGACAGGAAGAAAGCATAGCCTGCTTCCGATCCAAATGAAACTCTGGTTTTATTGCCTTCTGTCTCTTCCCAACGGTTCACTTTAACATCAGCGCCCAGATATATACCAACTTTACTGAAATAGTAACGACCACCTAAGCCAAGAGTATAAAGATCCGTATCCGAACCGTTATCATTCCAGGAAGCGCCCGCATGTAGCAGCAATGCCACATTATTCAACAAGAATGCTCCTCCTTTGGCTTCAACGCCGAAAGAAGTTTTATCCGTTTCCGTACTGTGCGACAAACCTAAACCTGAGATAGAAGGATTCAAAATCCATTTTCCTTTTTCAAACTGTGCTTGTGCAGCTACTGTAGCCACAAGCAAACAAACAAGTAATACTAACTTTTTCATTAGGATCAATATAAGATTAATTTTTGTACTACAACATACGTACACACACGTGCGTATGCAAAATCTATTGTTAATAAAATCTATTGTTACTTATGCGAATCAGGGGTTAAAGAGTTATTAGTTCTTGGAATTATTATACTTCCCTTCCTCTTCACGGCGACGACGTTGCAATTCCTCCTTTTTACGCAACACCAGCCAAAGGACGAACACTATAACATACGCCGCCGCAACCGTGATGTACTTTTCAGTATCGCTGATAACCGTATTACGCGGCAGGAAGTAGGCAGCCGTGGCACTCACATAAATGAGCAGGGCAAGCGTGATGCTTGTAGATTTCTTGATTTTCTTCATTACCTAAGTTTTTTAATTGTCTTGAAATACCAAATATTGAACCAGATCACAGCCATCGAAGCAGAGAGAACAGCAACTGTGGAAGCCAACCCTGCCTCCACCCCAAAACCTTCGGGAGCTATACAGATGTATGTTGTACAAACAGCCGTCATGAATATAGCCGGGAGATAAGTCACATAGAAATAATGTCCTTTTTTCTCACGCACCAGATAAACGGTTATTGCCCAGAGCGTAAAGACGGATAATGTCTGATTAGTCCATGCAAAGTAACGCCAAATCATGTCGAAGCCTTCTTTGTCGCGCAGGCTGTAAAGCAACAGGCCGATGGCGGCGAGAAACATCGGAATACATATATATAAGCGACGGCGCATCGTTTTTTGTTCCATACCCAGAAAGTCGGCTACAATAAGGCGGGCGGAACGGAAAGCTGTGTCGCCACTGGTGATGGGCGCAGCAATCACCCCCAGTATGGCAAGCACACCGCCTACGGTACCGAGCCAGTTCTTCGTAATCGCATCTACCACTACGGCGGCGTTATTTTCACCCATTCCGTTTTCATGAAAGAAATAAGTAGCGGCGGCAGCCCATATCAGGGCAACGATACCTTCGATAATCATAGCGCCATAAAATACAGGACGACCATGACGTTCACTCGTCATACAACGTGCCATCAGCGGACTTTGCGTGGCATGAAAACCACTGATAGCCCCACAGGCAATGCTGACGAACATGATAGGAAAGATAGGAAGAGCAACAGCATTGGGGTGCGTGTTCTGTAATCCGTCCCAGAATTCGGGCAGAGCCGGGTGTTTCACATAGAGCATCACCAATATGCCCACAGCCATAAACAGCAGCGCAATGGCAAACAGCGGATATACCTTGCCGATAATCTTATCGACAGGCAACAAGGTGGCAAGAATATAATAGATAAACACTACGACAATCCAGAAAGTAACGTCCATATAGGCAGGCGTCAGCTTTGCCAGCAGGCCGGCAGGGCCGGCAACGAAAACGGCTCCCACCAGTATCATCAGCAACACGGTAAAGCCACGCATCACTTGCTTCGTAGTCAAGCCCAAGTAGCGGCCGATAATCTCCGGCAGACTTTCACCTCCATTGCGAAGGGAGAGCATTCCCGCCAGATAATCGTGCACGGCGCCGGCAAAGATACTGCCGAGCACAATCCACAGGTAGGACGCAGCTCCGAATTTGGCTCCCATGATAGCGCCGAAGATAGGTCCCAGTCCGGCAATATTCAAAAACTGTATCATGAAAATCTTCCAAGTAGGCAAAGGAATATAGTCTACTCCATCGGGCTTGATAAGAGCAGGTGTCTTGCGGTTGTCCGGACTGAAAATCCGTTCAATAAAACGTCCGTAAACAAAATAACCCGTTATCAATGCCAACAAGCAAAGTGTAAATGTTATCATGAGGCGTTAATTTGTGCGTTTTAATCGACACAAATGTAATAGTTTCTATGGAAACTACACAACTTTCTCAAGTGTTTTACTTATCTTCGCCACAAAATAACAGAAAAAGAAGCGGAAGATAAAGTCATCATAACATGAAACAGTTATTTCTTATCCTACTATTTACAACTTTCCTCTTGCCGCTTGCCGCGCAGTCTGCCGGTGAACCAACCGCTCATTTGCCTAAGCATGAAGTACGTGCAGCCTGGCTTACTACCCTTTACGGTCTGGACTGGCCCCGTTCACAAGCCACCACTCGCGAAGGCGTCAGAAAGCAAAAAGCAGAACTTATTGAAATATTAGACCGCCTGAAAGCCGCCAACTTCAATACCGTATTATTTCAGGCGCGTACACGCGGTGATGTGTTCTACCGCTCAAAGATAGAACCGTTCAACTCCATCCTCACGGGAAAGACTGGCGGCGACCCGGGGTACGACCCGTTGGCTTTCGCCATAGAAGAATGCCATAAACGAGGTATGGAATGTCATGCATGGATGGTATCCATCCCATTGGGCAACCGGAAGCATGTGGCTTCCCTGGGTAAGACCTCCGTTACCAAACGTAAATCCGCCATCTGCGTGCCTTACAAGCAGGAGTACTTCCTCAATCCCGGGCATCCGCAAACAAAGGAGTATCTGATGAGTCTCGTTCGCGAAATTATAGAGAACTATGATGTGGACGGTGTTCACTTCGACTACCTGCGCTATCCCGAAAACGCTCTCCGCTTCCCCGATACTTATGATTTCCGTAAATATGCCAACGGGCGCAACCTTGCCCAATGGCGGAGAGATAACATCACGGAAATCATCCGTTATATATATAATAAGGTGAAGCTTCTGAAGCCTTGGGTAAAAGTCAGTACTTCCCCCATAGGCAAGTACCGTGACACTTCCCGATACTCTTCGCGCGGCTGGAACGCTTTCCATACGGTATATCAAGATGTGCAGGGCTGGCTGGGCGAAGGCATACAAGACCAGATATATCCTATGGTTTATTTCCGCGGCAATCATTTCTATCCTTTCGTGCTCGACTGGCAGGAACAAAGCAACGGACGGCAGGTGGTTCCGGGGCTGGGCATCTATTTCCTCGACCCCAGTGAAGGGGACTGGACGCTGGATGAAATAGAACGCCAAATGTACTTTATCCGTGCTCACCGGCTGGCAGGTGAGGCCCACTTTCGTACAAAGTACCTGATGGATAATACGCAAGGTGTTTACGATGTCCTGGAAGGGAGGTTCTATATCGCTCCCGCCCTGCAACCCGCCATGCCGTGGATAGATAACCTACCGCCGGCAGCGCCCGGGCGGCTAACCGTTGCTCCGCAAACCGGAGGGTATATACATCTAAGTTGGACGCCGGCTACGGATAATGATACGCGCAATGCGCCGACTTATGTTGTTTATGGCTCGAACGCTTATCCGGTAGATACCTCCAATCCGGAGAACATCATTGCTCAGCGGGTACAGGGAACTGAGCATATCTACGCTCCTATTCTCCCCTGGAACACAAAGAAATACTTCGCCGTCACAGCCGTAGACCGTTGCGGGAATGAAAGCGAAGCGTGCAGCGAAGCGGAGCTTCGCAATTTTGAATTATAATGCACGAGAACAACAACGAATAATTGATTGCTAAGTAAATGATTATAATTAGTTTATACTATAAGCGCACATAAACCCTGTAACAGCTCTTCGGAGTAACAGGCGTCAACGGTAAATAGCCGGAAACAATTCTGCCCTTTTCCACTACCAAAGGATAATCATGTTCATCCCTCTCGTGTTGCAACCGCAGGATATCATTGGAAGGATAGTAGTCGACAGAGAAAACTCCCTCACTGCCGGGAGCGGCGAAGTTCTTATAAAACTGATGTGCAACAATCCCCATCGTCATGCGTACGTTGATTTCTACATGCGGATGAATGGCGTAAGATGCTCCGTCCTCTTGCAGGCAGACCATCATATCTATGCCTAAAGTACCTGTATAGCACTTACCGTATATCCCTTCAAGCCCCGTCAGCAGGCGCTCGCGTATACACACAATTGCTTCCCGGGGAACATACTGCCCAAGCCACCGCTCCACTTCCGTATCCGAAACCATAAGATTGCCCCGATAAGCGCCGTTCTCATCGGTAGTGAACCGCGAGTAGCCGATAAAGAGTACTTTACCCTGACCGTCGGAATAAAACTCCATCGCAAAATCTCCCACCTTATTATATATAGGTTCCACAATAACCGCCCCATACTCACTCAACTGGCGGTTACACCAATCGGCAGCCGGCTTTGTCAGCCCTTGACGGCACCAACGCAATCCCTTGCCGCTGCCCGACCACACAGACTTGAACACGTAACCGTTCGTTAAGCCTCCGGCCAGAGCGTCTTTTAAGTTCCTTGCCGGAGCGTTCTCTCTATTTCCTACCGCAATGTGGGTTAAATCTCCGGTCAGAGCGTCAGCAAACTCTCCTTTCCCGTCTCCTTCTATCACACGATGTTCTCCACAGGTATAGCGCGAAGCTTCACCAAAGTCAAGAATACGGCAAAGAGATATCGTATGAATGCGCGAAGCCATCATGCGGTATCCGGCAAGTTCGTCCAACGCAGGAAGCCTGTGCTCGGCAATTCCTCCTTTCAGCATACGCTTGCGGAAAGCCGGGTTCCATCCCCACGGCATCACCTGGCATTCGGCATAATCGGGCAGCTCCGGTTCGGTTACCAGTTGCGCGGAGATAGGAAACATACGCTTCATCTCCTGCAAATAGGCGGCATTATAAGCCGACGGGGCAAGTACAGCACTGCCGGGAGGAGCATACCATATAGGTAACAAAGCAATATCCTGAGACATTTGACGGGCGGAGGCGGGAGGCATATAATTCTCTTTATTGTTGCCAAGCGCCATGTCCGTATCAGGATTGAACACGTAGAGTTTCATACATTATCTTTAATACTGTTCTTTATCTTTGAATAAGGACACAAACTTACAGAGAAAAACAAGACGAAACAAATATTGAACAAGTAGTTGAATGAGAATTGGTTTGTTGTATAAATGATAAGTAGCTGTTCATAATTAGTTTATACTATGAAGATAATATAGCGAAACGGAATCTCAATCAGGTTGCTGCGCAATACAAGCAATTCCTTAGACGCGGATAACGCGGATGACGCGGATTTTTCTATTCTTAGTGATGAGCGATTAGCAGTAGTATCTCTATTAATCGTTTTGTCATAGTGACACTTTGTATTTTCTGTATGCCTCAGAATGCGATATTTCCGCCCGAAGACCGGAACAGTTGGAAATATCGAAGTAAAAATCCGTATCTGACTGGCGCATAGCGGAATATCGAAATACGTACATCTCTAAAAAATGCGGAAGCCTCTTTCCGAAGGAGTTTTTAATGGCTTATTCGTGCCGGATATGCGTGGCTTTTGTACGGGATATACATCGTTCGCGTACGAGATATATGCCGTTCCTGAACGGGATATATGTGGTTCGCGTACCACATATAGGCGGTTCGGACACGGGATATAGGCGGTTCGGGCACAAGATATATCCCGTACACGCTCCGCAATACATGCTGACTACAGGAAGCAAACGACTATTGCATAAATTCCGTATATCACCACGATTTATACGTAATATCTGTATATATATTCAAAATCTCGTACCTGTAGTTTCTATTTCTTCTCCTGCCAACAGAAATGTGTGTCAACGAAACAGCCCTTTCACTGTCTTTTTGCATAAACATATCGCCTTTAGTCTTACACATTGAAAATTCAATGGTTTTTCTGTCATATACTCAAAAACAAACATATAAACTTGACTAAATGGAAAGATATTCTGCTATCTCCACTTTGCAAATCCACAAAAAAGAAGTATCTTTGCGGCTCGATAAATCGGAATTAACAGCATGGAAGCATTCTACCGCACACACGCCTATCTTGTTGAGCATACCAATGCCCCCGTTCGTCGTGACCTCATGGATGAGATTAACTGGAACGACCGCCTTATCGGTATCAAAGGAACCCGTGGAGTAGGCAAAACTACGTTCCTGCTGCAATATGCCAAAGAGAAGTTCGGCACCGACCGCTCCTGCCTCTTTATCAACATGAACAACTTTTACTTTTCCAACTTCAGCCTCGTTGACTTTGCCTACGAATTCCAGCGCCGCGGCGGAAAAGTACTGTTGATAGACCAAGTGTTCAAGCACCCTGACTGGAGCCGCGAGCTGCGCACGTGCTACGACCGCTACCCCAATCTGAAAATCGTATTTACCGGTTCGTCCGTAATGCGACTGAAAGAAGAAAACCTCGAACTGCGCGACATCGTGAAGAGCTACAACCTGCGCGGCTTCTCCTTCCGCGAATACCTGAATCTGCAAACCGGAATGAAGTTCCGCGCCTATACGCTGGAAGAAATCCTCAACAACCACGAGCAGATAGCCAAAGGCATCCTCTCCAAAGTGCGCCCGCTGGACCACTTGCAGGATTATCTCCATCACGGTTTCTACCCCTTCTTCCTTGAAAAGCGCAACTTCTCGGAGAATCTGCTGAAGACCATGAACATGATGATAGAAGTAGACATCCTGCTCATTAAGCAAATCGAACTGAAATATCTCTCAAAGATTAAAAAGCTGCTCTATATGCTGGCGGTAGACGGATCGAAAGCCCCGAACGTAAGCCAGTTGGCAAACGACATACAGACATCCCGCGCCACGGTGATGAACTACATCAAATACCTGGCAGATGCACGCCTTATCAACATGGTATATCCCAAGGGAGAAGAATTCCCCAAGAAACCATCGAAGATTATGATGCACAACTCCAACCTGATGTACTCCATCTATCCCGTGATAGCGGAAGAACAGGATGTGCTGGATACCTTCTTCGCAAACGCCTTGTGGAAAGACCACAAAGTGAACAAAGGCGACAAAAACATGTCGTTCCTGGTAGACGACGCAATGCCTTTCAAGATTTGTGCGGAAGGTATGAAGATTAAGAACAACCCCGGAGTAACCTACGCCCTGCACAAGGCGGAGATAGGGAGGAATAATCAGATACCACTCTGGATGTTCGGCTTTTTATATTGAAATTTTATTCACTTAATAATAATTCAATTTAGTTATGACTAAACAGAAGAAATTCATTACTTGTGATGGTAACCAGGCAGCTGCGCATATCTCGTATATGTTCTCGGAAGTAGCTGCCATCTATCCTATCACACCCTCTTCTACGATGGCTGAGTACGTAGACGAATGGGCTGCCGCAGGACGCAAAAACATCTTCGGCGAGACAGTATTGGTGCAGGAAATGCAATCAGAAGCCGGAGCTGCCGGAGCCGTTCACGGTTCGTTGCAGGCCGGTGCGCTGACTACTACGTACACTGCATCACAGGGTCTGTTGCTGATGATTCCGAATATGTACAAGATTGCCGGTGAGTTCCTGCCTTGCGTATTCCATGTATCGGCGCGTACGCTGGCTTCGCACGCTTTGTGTATCTTCGGCGACCACCAGGACGTGATGGCTACCCGTCAGACTGGTTTCGCCATGCTGGCAGAAGGCTCCGTACAGGAAGTTATGGACTTGGCGGGTGTAGCTCATTTGGCTACTATTAAGAGCCGCGTACCGTTCGTTAACTTCTTCGACGGTTTCCGTACTTCCCACGAAGTCCAGAAGATTGAAATGCTGCAAAACGAAGACCTCGCTCCGCTGGTTGACCAGAAAGCGCTGGCTGAATTCCGTGCCCGTGCGCTGAATCCGATGAATCCGGTTGCCCGTGGTATGGCTGAAAACCCCGACCACTTCTTCCAACATCGTGAGTCGTGCAACAACTACTACGAAGCAGTTCCTGCTATTGTAGAAGAATATATGAATGAACTGTCCAAGGTTACAGGCCGCAAATACGGCTTGTTCGACTACTACGGCGCCGAAGATGCGGAACGCGTGATTATCGCTATGGGTTCTGTAACAGAAGCAGCTCGCGAAGCTATCGACTACCTCGTAGCCAACGGCGAAAAAGTAGGTATGGTTGCCGTACACCTGTACCGTCCGTTCTCTGCCAAGCATTTCCTTGCAGCAGTGCCCAAGACTGCCAAGACTATCGCAGTGCTTGACCGTACCAAAGAACCGGGTGCCAATGGCGAACCTCTGTACCTCGACGTAAAAGATTGCTTCTACGGTGCGGCCGATGCTCCGGTAATCGTAGGCGGCCGTTACGGTTTGGGTTCCAAGGATACCACTCCTGCTCAAATCATTGCCGTATTCAAGAATCTCGCCATGCCGATGCCGAAGAACCACTTCACAATCGGTATCGTAGACGACGTAACCTTCACTTCACTTCCTCAGGAAGAAGAAATCGCATTGGGCGGCGAAGGCATGTACGAAGCTAAGTTCTACGGTCTGGGTGCCGACGGTACGGTAGGTGCCAACAAGAACTCTGTAAAAATCATCGGTGACAATACCGACAAACACTGCCAGGCTTACTTCTCTTACGACTCCAAGAAGTCAGGCGGTTTCACTTGTTCTCACTTGCGTTTCGGCGACTCTCCGATTCGTTCTACCTATTTAGTGAACACTCCGAACTTTGTAGCTTGTCACGTTCAGGCTTACCTGAACATGTACGACGTAACCCGCGGTCTGCGTAAGAATGGTACATTCCTGCTGAACACCATCTGGGAAGGCGAGGAACTGGCAAAGAACCTGCCTACCCGCGTGAAGAAGTACTTCGCAAAGAACAACATCTCCGTATATTATATCAACGCAACCCAGATTGCACAGGAAATCGGTTTGGGCAACCGCACCAATACAATCCTGCAATCGGCATTCTTCCGTATCACAGGCGTAATCCCTGTAGAGTTGGCGGTGGAACAAATGAAGAAATTCATCCTGAAGTCTTACGGCAATAAGGGCGAAGATATTGTAAACAAGAACTATGCAGCCGTTGACCGTGGCGGTGAATACAAACAACTCACCATTGACCCGGCTTGGGCTAACCTGACCGATGATGCCAAGGTTGAAAACAGCGACCCTGCATTCATCAACGAAGTAGTTCGTCCTATCAATGCACAGGATGGCGACTTGTTGCCGGTATCTGCATTCAAGGGCATCGAAGACGGTACCTGGTATCAGGGAACTGCGAAATACGAAAAACGTGGTGTGGCTGCTTTCGTTCCCGAATGGAGCGCCGAAAACTGTATCCAGTGTAACAAGTGTGCATACGTTTGTCCTCACGCTGCTATCCGTCCGTTTGTTCTGGATGCCGAAGAGCAGAAGGGTGCAAGCTTCGAAATGCTGAAAGCCGTAGGTAAGGTATTCGACGGTATGACGTTCCGTATCCAGGTTGACGTTCTCGACTGTCTGGGTTGCGGTAACTGTGCCGACATCTGTCCGGGCAACCCGAAGAAGGGTGGCAAGGCTTTGACCATGAAGCATCTGGAAGGCCAGTTGAACCAAGTTCCCAACTGGGATTATTGTGCTGATAAAGTAACAAGCAAACAGCACCTGGTTGATACCAAGGCTAATGTGAAGAACTCTCAGTTCGCTACTCCGCTGTTTGAGTTCTCGGGCGCTTGCTCCGGTTGTGGTGAAACTCCGTATGTGAAGTTAATCACTCAGTTGTTCGGCGACCGCGAAATGGTGGCTAATGCTACGGGATGTTCTTCTATCTATTCCGGTTCGGTACCTTCTACTCCTTATACAAAGAACGAAAAGGGTCAAGGTCCTGCTTGGGCTAACTCATTGTTCGAGGACTTCTGCGAATTCGGTTTAGGTATGGAACTCGCTAACGAAAAGATGCGCGAGCGTATCGTAGAGAAGACCAAGGCGCTGATGGCTATCGAATGGACACACCAGGATGTGAAGGCCGCTGCACAGGCATGGCTCGACAATATGTACGACGGTGGTGAAGCAGGCAAGAAAGCCGCAGCCGATTATGCCGCAACGCTGGAATGGGGAATCATGTCGATAGACGAAGTAATCAATCACTTTGAAAGCGCAGGTGCTGAATTTGCCAACATGCTGGCTGAAGTAAAAGCTCAGAAAGCTGCCGGTGAAACGACTTGTAACTGTCCGGCTTGTACGCTGTGCAAGGAACTGCTGGCATTGAAACAGTACTTCGTTAAGCGTTCACAGTGGATTATCGGTGGTGACGGCGCTTCTTACGACATCGGTTACGGTGGTCTCGATCATGTAATCGCCAGCGGTAAGGATGTTAACATTCTGGTTCTTGATACGGAGGTTTACTCTAACACGGGCGGTCAGTCTTCCAAGGCTACTCCGGTTGGTGCAATCGCTAAGTTTGCCGCTGCCGGCAAGCGTATCCGCAAGAAAGACCTCGGATTGATGGCTACTACTTACGGTTATGTTTATGTAGCTCAGATTGCTATGGGTGCCGACCAGGCTCAGACTCTGAAAGCTATCCGCGAAGCTGAGGCTTATCCCGGACCGTCACTCATCATTGCTTATGCTCCGTGTATCAACCACGGTCTGAAGCTGGGTATGGGTAAGAGCCAGGCTGAGGAAGAAAAGGCTGTTCAGTGTGGTTACTGGCACTTGTGGCGTTACAACCCGGCGTTGGAAGCCGAAGGCAAGAATCCGTTCCAGCTTGACAGCAAGGAACCTGAATGGAGTGGCTTCCAGGACTTCTTGAAAGGCGAAGTACGTTACTCTTCTATGTTGAAGCAGTATCCCGCTCAGGCAGGCGAACTGTTCCAGGCAGCCGAAGAGAACGCGAAGTGGCGTTACAATAGTTACAAGCGTTTGGCTCGTGAGAATTGGGGTGCTGATGCTGAGTAAATTCGATTATTGAAATAAATAATAATTAACTTGAAAATAAAGGCTGTACCGCGAACCGGATGCAGCCTTTATTTGTTTTCAAACAAAAACAACGAATATTATGATTGGACTTATTATTTGGATTATAGGTGTGGTACTTGCAATTAAGGCCGTACTGGAGATTATGAAATGGAATATAGACGAAGTGAAGAAACTGTTTCTTGCTGCTGTTATCTTGCTCACAAGCTGGGTAGGTTTGGCTGTCTATTATTTTTGGGGAAGAGAGAACTTGCCTCGAATATTGAAGTAAGGGTATCTGTATTTATATTGAAGAGAAATGCCGTTCTAAAGACGGCATTTCTCTTTTTAAGGCTAAATACGCACCTTTATTCAACTGCTTCAGGTGGCAGTTGAAATTACTTAGTAGTAGTTGGTCAATTACTTAGTAGTAGTCAGACAATTACTTAGTAGTAGTTGGTCAATTACTTAGTAGTAGTTTGCACACTACTACGTAGTAATTTGAATAAGGATTAATTACTGTTTACTTGGTGGTATGAGGGGAAGAGATTAGTGATTAGTGATTAATGTTTAGTGATTAGCGATTAGTAAGTGATGTTTAGTGGTATGTTGTTAGTGATTAGGGGTTAGTGATTAGTGATTAATAGTAAGTGGTAAGTGATTAGGGGTTAATAGTAAGTAGTAAGTGGTAAGTGATTAACAAGACTATCTCTATTCCCCTCCTCCTGGGAGGAGGGGTGCCCAAAGGGCGGGGTGGTAGGTGAAAGAAGAATTCCTTATTCTTATATTATAATAGGTATTTGTTTTACCTACCACCTCCCCCCTTGCGGGGTACTCCTCCTCCCAGGAGGCTACTCTCTATACACATCTTCAAAGAGTTCTTTGTTC
>QMCD01004801.1_pt1 | contig 17118 bp, 16 predicted proteins | sample 1821841 | NCBI WGS metagenome assembly QMCD01 (sample SAMN01991225, study PRJNA193472) | Termite gut metagenome, whole genome shotgun sequencing project. | isolation source: worker | host: Macrotermes natalensis | reverse complement strand
ACGCTGGTTGATGGTCAGCCTGATCGCCCTGGCCGCGATCACCGGCGTGACCCTGGGCGGCTGGGGCCTGGCCAAGCTTGTGGAGCGAAAAGTCCTGAACTTGCACCGGGAAATATCCCAACTTCAAGACCAGCAGAGACAATTGGAAACAACCGTCAGCCAACTCGAAGCCAAAACCTGGGGCCTGGAATTGTTGAAGGCCCAGGAGGGCCGCTTCATCGTCCTGCCGCCCAACACTACGGCCAAAACCGGCTGGACGCGGGGCAAACGCCAGGCCATAAAAGTGGAGTGACCCATGAGCCAGTCCGAACTCAAGACCATCGTTATGGAGCAATTGAAAGCCATGACCGAAGACAACAACCAGCGTCACCAGAAAATCAGCCGCGACCTGGAAGCGCTCTCGGCCAGACAAACCGAATCCGAGAAGCAGTTGACGCGCTTGAGCGAACTCTACACGCGCTTGCTGCCGCTTATCGACAGTATCAACAACGCCGTCAGCAAGAGGCCGCTATGAAGGGGGCACAACGGACGGCGCCATACATCGGCCAGAGCCGATAACGCCGCATCCCATCCCAAAGAGGAGTAGTCACATGACCGTGACCATGAAAGAAATACCAAACATCATCAGCGCTCTGAAAAAGCGTAAACCCGCGACCCTGTCCAAAGACAGCGACAAGCCGCTGTCACCCAAGGAAGCCGTTATGCAACTGGCACCCTTGCTATTAAAGAAAAAGGAGGAAGGGTTCAGCACCGCCGAATTGGTGGACTTTCTCGCTGAGCACAATATCATCGTCAAGGCCCATAACCTGACCCGTTACCTGCGGGAGCATACTTCGTCCACCGCCAAACCGCAAGTGAAGCCAGAACCGATTGCCCCTACTTTGAAAGCAGAAGGCCATAAAACACCTCTGCTCCTGAATGAGCCTCGCCAGTAATGATGCTCATTCAGTGAATCCGCGATTACCGTCAGAAATGCTGACGGTAATCGCGCATTAGGAAGCCATACGGCCTTGCCGTAAGCACTCAAGCGGAAGGGGTACGATAGTTTCGTACTCCTTCATACAAAACCTTCAGAAGTATGTTTTACTTTTCCAAAGGGTGTCACCAGTAATGACACCCTTTCCAAGTGAAATATCCACGGGGCTCCATAATTATCCGGCGATAATTTTGATGAGGTACTGGCGTTCACGCGGCCCATCGAATTCGCAAAAGTAGATGCCCTGCCATGTGCCAAGCATGGGTAGGCCGTTTTCCACAATGAGCGTCACACTTGACCCGATACAGCTTGCCTTCAGATGCGCCGCGCTGTTGCCTTCCGCATGGCGAAATTCTGGTCGATCGGGAAAAGTTTTATCAAGTTCGTAAAGCAAATCTTTGATGACATCAGGATCGGCATTCTCATTGATGGTGATTCCGGCAGTGGTATGTGGGCAATATATCACGCACAATCCAGACTCCACCCCGCTTTTTCTAATTATATCTTTAACGGCGGCTGTGATGTCGTAAAAGCCTTCTTTACCAGTTTTGAGTGTTTCACGTCGCGTCATCATATGGCTATCCCGTTTGTGTCCCGTCTTTAATATGGAACTTGATATTTCTTTTTTTACAAAAATCAATAACGTATTGAGCTTGTTCATTGTAAAAATGACGATGCTTGCTATATGCAGTAACTTCCTTGCTGTAATTTGTACGGCCAAAAATTATTTTGTCAGTGAATGCTATAGAATTTAATATATTGTGTATATCTTGATCGATTAAATTTGGCGTAGGGTAGGGTTCCATACTTATCCATGTCTTGCAACCTTTTCTATGTAATGCCTCCAATGCTTCCAACCGCATAGAGTATGGTGCTGATCCAGGTTCCATCTTTATGCGATAGCCTTCATCAAGCGAAATAAGAGTAGTGCCGTATTCGTTATCCTGGGAATAGGTCGCCAGTTCCAATGGCAAAACGCCTTTACTCAAAACGGTGCATTTTATTCCGGCATGATTAAGTGTTTTGATGGCTTTAAGACTCATTTCTCCGATTTCTTCATATCCATACATAAATGGATCAGTTGTAAAGCAAAGTTGAACCGACTTTATTTTTGACTTGAGTTTAGGTATTTCTTTACTTAAGATTTCCAGTGTATTGGAAACGAGATAGGGTTTTATCCATTCTTCATATGATGCCACTTTTCCGAATCTGCGCTTTAGCATAAAAGCATAACAGGGATATTTGCACCCGTGAGCGCAACCAAGGATGTGGTTCATAGTGTAATCACCATATTCCACACCAGTTAGGTAGAGCATTGATTTGCGCTCTAGGTAACCAGCTACAGTGTTCATGCCTGCCTTCTCCTGATTAAAACCTTCTTGTCTCCCTTTTCCTCCCAAAAAACTGACGGCTTTCCTGTTGAAGTATGTGCAGGTATGCGAATAATATCAATTTGATTGTTCTTTCCCATTTTTTCGAGAATGGCATGCAACATCTTGAAGTCACACAATAAGCCGTGCTCGTTGACAAACCCAGCCAGAAGTTCCTTGAGTCTGACTTCGCCACCTATTGTAAAAATATAGTCGCTCAATTTTTCTCCGACATCATCAATTGTCACATATTCATTTTCAATTGTAGATGTCATCGTATCCACAGAATCAAACAGTGTCCTCTGACAGCCTTGTTGGATATTGAAAAATAACTCATCTTTGCGCCTTTGCATATTTTCAGCCATAAGATAACATCCATCCGCATGGTTACACACATGAATCATTCTGTATTTTGGACGTTGTCCGGACTTCAGGCGAATTGGCATATCTAAAACGTATCGAAATCGTTTTTTCAGTGCTGATTTGTACGCTGCAGAAAACATCCGTTCAGCTTTATATCCATCTATTTCTCTACGTTTGAATTTGGTCACAATCTCTTTCCAGTAGTCTCCTCCTGCAATTCTGCATAATAATTCTGTAGATTGTGGTGAAGACGTGATTTCTGTCGGGTCATACTCCACAAGGTCATCGAGATTTCGGAGAGCTTCGTCATTGGTATAGCCTACACCCATTGCGCGGCAGGCATCACGAAAAAATCCAAATGAATTAAAATTGATCAACATTTCCAAGCTATGAAAACCATAAGTGTTAAATTTTTCAAAGAGGCCATAATCTAACGCGCGTATGCCGTAAGGGTCAATATATAAAAAGACATTGAACCCACGCTTGCCAGAAAGAAAATTTTCAATTTTTTCCTCATACTTTCCAGAGATCACAGTCGGGTGGCCGTAGCCATTATTAAAACCCGCAATATTTTCACTCAACTTTTCCGCATGGTTCAGCTCTATAAAACATATTTCTATTTTTCCATTGCCATTGCTAGTTAAACACGTATCACGCACTCGCAAAGCAATGAGAGGTGAGCCATCTTTCCCATCATCAAATTTTCCTTGTCCCGCAAAGCAATCGACATAACAAATAGGTTCGTTATTGGTCACTATCTTTTGAAAATAAGGCCGTAGATAACATCCAAGGAGTAGGTCTTTTATCTCAGACCAGGTATTTTTTGACTTAAAAAAACCTCTGTTATCTTTTGCCATAGTACGTTCCTTGGAGAGTAGTGCACCGAGCGCACGGCAGTTCAATTTTCGTGATCACTTTCCTTGTTTCATTTCTCGTTCTATACCTTCAATGGTCGGCAGACTGCGCTTTAGCGCTCTGGTATCCCATGAAGCTATAACCAGGGTGTGTTATACAACGGCTCTCGCCGCATACAGGCTTTGCCCTGCGCCCTGGTAGCACTCATAAATGTGCAGATAGGTCTTTTCGCATTTGGTCTGGAACACCATATCATAAGCCTTGGGCAGTTCTTTATCCAGCATAATTTCAATGCTCTGGCGCACGGCGCCTCTGGCTTTCGGCTTATTGCGCCAGTCAAGAACCAGCTTTTCCCGCTTCAGGGTTTCCAGCAAGGTTTTGCAGGTCTTTTTTACCTGGACTTTCTCTTTGTCGTTCAGCGTGGGGTCTGGCTTGGTGAGGATATCGAACAAGGCCAGTTCTTCTTCTGTCAGCCCTTCACGGACGGCACGCTGATCTTCCGCGTTGAGGTCTTTGGCGAGCGCAATCAGGGCTTCAAAGAGGGACTCAATGTTGCGGCTGCCGGAGTTGTACTCTTCAATGAGCTGCTGGAAACGCTCCAGGAAGTCCTTTCGTGAGGGGTTGGCCGTAACCATCTTGTCCAGTTTCTGCGCCAGCAAGGAACGGAGCTTTTCAACCTCAGTGCGCTTGCGGCCCGCAGCAAACTGTTCTTTAAGCTTGTCGAAATCAATGGAACTCAAGTCGATAAGCGGTTTGGCTGTTTCCGTGGGCAAGAGATAGGGCACGGGCGCAACGGAGCGATCCAGCAAATCTTCCACCTGGGCCATGACCTGCGATATATCCGCCGGAGGGGTAAGGGCATTGATTTTTTGCGCCAGCACGGAAAACAAAACGGCATCCGGGGCTATTGCGCTGGCCGCCGGGTCTGGCAGTATGGCCCGGTACACGCGGGAAATGCCACGCGCCAGGCCCATAAAGGCTTTTTTGGAATCATCGCCCGTAATAATTGCTTCAACCGCATCATCCAAAAGTTTGATTTTTTCAAAACCAAGTGCGGCCTTGATCTTTTCCATATCTATGGCGCGTTCACTGCAAAAGGCGGCGCCTTTCGCAATCAACTGCTTCAGGTATTCGACCAATTCCTGCTTGTCCTGAATGGGTGAAGCGCCGCCAGTTCCGCCTGGGGTCGCGCCACCGTATATGAGCAGGGCTTTTTGCAGGTTGCGGAATACCCCGACATAATCCACGATTATTCCGGCCTCTTTACCGGGTGCGCGGCGGTTGGCCCTGGCAATGGTCTGCATGAGCGTATGGTTGCGCATGGGCTTATCAAGATAGATGGTGGAGCATGACGGCACGTCAAAGCCTGTAATCCACATGGTGCATACAAAAACGAGCCGAAGCGGGTCGTCCGGGTCTTTGAATTTTTCGTCCAAATCTTCCCGCATCATGCGCTTTCTATGCGGCTTGATATCCAGCCCCTTGGCCGCGAGATCAGCCGCTTCGTTCTGGCCCTGGGAAACGATCACCGCCATGTCCATGATTTCCATTTCAGCAATGCGCGTTTGCAGCATTTCGCGCTCTTCCGCCGCAGCGTGCGGCAAGTCCGCCCTGAGCTTCGCCAGTTCGCTTTGCCAATAAACCTGTACTTTGTCGTACATCCGCACGGCCGCGGCTTTATCAATGCAGATCATCATGGCCTTGCCGCGATGCCCCCGGCCTATGAAATGGCGCACCAGGTCGGCGGCAATGGCTTCCAGGCGGTCGTCACGGGTAATTAAATGGTATGCGCGGGCAAACTCCCGCTCAACTTTGGCCTCCTGCGCATCATCCAAATCCGCGGCTTCCAGCAATTCTTCCAAATCGTCCCCAAGGTCGTCATTGGTCAGTTGCAGTTCCGGGATTCTGTTTTCGTAATAGAGCGGCACGGTGGCTTCATCCGCAATGGACTGCGCAAAATTGTAAATGGAGACATAATCGCCAAAAACTTCTTTGGTGCGCTCTTCCCCGGCAATAAGAGGCGTTCCGGTAAAGCCGAGAAAGGCGGCTTGCGGTAGCGCGTTACGCATGTTCAAAGCCAGGGCGTCATACTGTGAGCGGTGGGCCTCATCGGTTATAACAATGATGTCCGATCGCGCGGACAGACAGGGAAAAACCGCGCCTTTCGGTGTGCTGAATTTATGTATCAGGGTAAAAACAAAGCGGTGGTCTTCGGTCAGAAGCTGCTTGAGGTGTTCGCCGCTGACGGCATGGGCCTCCGTTTCCGTTACCGTGCCTGTGGCCGCGAAGTTTTTGTATATTTGGTCATCCAGTTCTGTGCGGTCGGTGATGACAACAAATGTCCAGTTGCCCGGAACGGTGCGTAAAATCTTGCGGCTGAAAAAGATCATGGAAAGGGATTTGCCGCTGCCCTGCGTATGCCAGAACACGCCAAGCCGCCCCGGCTTTCCGACGGGGCGTTTCCGCACCGCCCGCAGCGCGTCTATGGCTTTGTTGACGCCCAAATACTGATGGTTTTTGGCGACTTTTTTAATCAGCCCGCCCTTGCCTTCTTCATACACAATAAAATTTTCCACCAAATCCAAGAGGCGGGCCTTGTCGCATACGCCGCGCGCCAGGGTTTCCAGCGACACAACGCCTTGCTCGCCTTCATCGTTAATGCGCTTCCATTCAAAGAAGTGTTCCCAGGGAGCGAAGCTGCCGCCCATGCGGCTTTGGGAAGCATTGGAAAGGACAAAGGCGTTGGGGATGAACAGTTGGGGGATGGCGTGGCGATAGTCGCGCAGATTGTCGTCAAAGGCGTTTTTGAGGTTCTTGTGGCTGCTTTTCAACTCAAACAGCACCAGGGGTATGCCGTTTACAAAACCGATAATATCCGTGCGCCGAGTGTACACGTCACCCCTCAGCCAAAACTGCGAGGCCGCCAAAAAATCGTTGTTTTCAGGATCATTCCAGTCGATGACACGGGCGGTCTCGATCGCTTCAGCCCCGGTCGCATCGGTGATAGCGACTTTAACGCCGTCCCGCAACAGCGCGTGGAATTCCCGGTTCGCGTTCACCGGAACCATAGCGGAGCGGTCACGGGCGAGTTCGGCAAGGGCCTGTTCCAGCGCATCGGCGGAGAGGCCAGGGTTGAGCCGTTCCAAAGCGGAACGCAGGCGCGGAACAAGCAGGGCATCCTGCTTGCTGTGCCGCCCCTGGTTGGAGACGGCGCCGTTCCATTCGTTGTACAGATTGGCCGTCGTCCAGCCAAGGCTTGCCAGCAGATCAAGGGCGGGCTGCTCCACCAGGGCGTCTTCCGAATAGGCAGACCCCGCCCCGATGAGCATGTGCGCTGCAAACTGATCCGCGCTTGGCTTTGGCGTCATACGGCGGCCTCTTCAAAAACGTCTTCCGCTTCGGAAACATCGAGTTCCCCGGAGATGAGCCTGGGGAGCAGGAGGTCCCGTTGGGCGCGGAGATTGGCGTTTTTATGTTTAAGGCGTAGCTCCATATCAAAAAGTGGATCTAACAAAGTTTGCACATCCAGTAATAAAGGCTTCTGAGGCAATAGAAACTCCATTCTATTTAAATCTCTGGCACTTAGATGGGCAACAGTGGTTCCAACAATGGTCTTTTCAAGGTGCTTAATCGGGCCTTCAGTAGCAAGAAATAATAAATACCGTGACATAGGGGAAGAGGGGCGCAGTCTGACTACTCGTTGATTTAACCATGCACGACCACCTGCCCATTTTCCCATATGAAAAGCACCATCCATTCCGATCACAATATCACCATCAGTGACTATATGCTGTACTTTTCCTGTTTCAGTGGTGAAGGTGTTGGTCTGGTCATCTTTAATATCTCTTATCCTGATTACCCCAAACCCTTCGCCTATTTCATTGAATTGCTTTGATTTGAATGGATAGCCATATGTAATCTCAGCACATTCTGTAAGAGGTCTTGGTTCCCACCCTTCCGGCGCCGGGCCAAGCTCTGTTTCCACAAAACGGGCTGTTCCATGCCCCGGAAAGCGGAAGTTGACGAACCATTCCTCATACAGCCGCCGGGCCATTTCTTCCAAAATCGCAATACGGCGCGTGTTGTTCTCTATGAGGTCGTCATAGGCAGAGAGAATGGAAGCTATGCGGCGTTGGGTCGCAACGCTAGGAATGGATACAGTGACCTCATAAATACGTGATGGCGATGTATGTCTAACCTTAGCTCCATTAGCTGTCGCTTGAATTTGTTCACGTACACTTGTTGTGTTAAATAGATAATATAGAAAATGCTTATCGATTTTTTCTTTATTAATATCTTGAATCAAGCCTATCCGTTGATTGTGTAAATATTTATTATCTTCTGGCACTAATGCAGAACTCCCAAGGAGACCGTGCATTTGCTCAGTCATTGCGACTATTAAGTCAAGTTTATTAAGTATAAAAGATTTCGGGATAGAGCCAATATAAAATTTCTCTTTTCCATTTTTAGACTTAAATCCACCATGATCGTAAAAATTTCCGGGTGTTGCGACAACATAATCACCATTTTCCGAAAAATATTCACCTTTAAAAGCGAATCCATGCTTGATCTTAAAGCAATCACCGAATTTGATATTCTGCAAGGCGATCATGCGCCACCTTCTAACACTCGCGCCACATTCGCCGCAATTCGCGCTTCCAGTTCCCTTGCCTCGCCGTTGAGTATTTCCAATTCCTCATTCAGTTCTTCCAAACGTCCCGCAAAATCAACCCCATCATCTTCACGCTCCGTTGCGCCCACGTAGCGGCCGGGGTTCAGGCTCCAGCCCTGTTCCTCAATATCGCGCAGCGTGGCAACCTTGCACAGGCCCGCCACATCCACATAGCTGTCGGAAAAACCTTTTTCCGCCAGTAATGCCTTGCCGCCGTTGGCGAATTCCGGCTGCTGCCCCCGGTACAGGCGCACGATATTGGCGATAAATTCAATTTGTTCCGGCAAAAAGTCGCGGTGCGCCCGGTCAACTTGGCGGTAGATGTTTCTGGCGTCAATGAACAGAACCGTGCCGCCCTGCTTGGCGCCGGCTTTTCCTTTATCCAAAAACCACAAGGTACAGGGCAGGGTGACGGTATAAAAGAAATTGGAGCCGACAGAGACAATAACATCCACCGCCCCACTTTCAATGAGCTTTTGCCGGATAAGCTGTTCGCTGCTTCTGGCGTCTCCGGCGGAATTGGCCATGACAAAGCCCGCCCGCCCTGTGGCGTTCAGCGCGGAATAAAATTGCTGAATCCAGATATAGTTGGCATTGTCCGTATTGGGCAGGCCAAGGGCAAAGCGTTTGTCGCCTTCCAGGCGTTCTTTATCCACACTCTTCGCATTGAAGGGCGGATTGGCCATGACAAAATCAAAGCCGCCCGCGGCAAAGGCCTCGGAGAACAGGGCTTCGGGCCGGTCATAATAGGTGTTGGCCACGCGGACATCACCAGTCATCCCGTGAACCGCAAGGTTCATTTTGTTCAGGTTGACGGTGGTTTCGTCCTTTTCAATGCCATAAATACTCAATTCGCTGGAAGCGGATTTGTGGCGGCGCTCCACAAAGGCGGCGGAATGAACAAACATACCACCGGAACCACAGGCCGGATCAAGGATGCGCCCATGAAATGGCTGGATGATTTCGACAATGAGCTTGACGATGGATTCCGGCGTATAAAAAACGCCCCCCTTTTGCCCTTCCATGCGGGCGAACTCGCCCAGAAAATATTCATACACCTTGCCAAAGGCATCCCCGGCCAGGTCGATGGGCGACAGAATTTTCATCAGTTCCACCAGCACAGCGTTATCAATGCCGGTATAGGTGCGGGGCAAGGCACCGCGTAAATTCTGGTTTTCTTCCTCAATGGCCTGCATGGCCTCGTTGAGCTTTTTTCCCAGATTTGCGCTTTCCGGCAAAGTCTTCAGATATGAAAAACGTGCTTCAGGCCGCAGAAAAATAACGCCTTCCGCATCATAATCGGCCTTGCTGATTTTGCGCCTGCTGCCGGAACCGACAGGCCCGATCTTTGCTTCCGCCACGGCAAATTTCTTTTCCGCATAGCGCAAAAAGATCAGCCCCAAAACCGGGCCTGAATATTGAGCCGGACGCAAGCCGGAATTTGTCCATAAAAGATTTGCAGCCGCCCACAACCTGTCGGCGTTATCACCACTAACCATTTGTTTTCCCTAAATATCTGTACTAACTGCGAAAAAACTATGGGGCACATACCGCCAACAGCGGAATAAGCTTACTTCCGGTAAAGCCTCTCGCACGGCGCCACTCCATGAAGGACAGTCTATACTCAGGCAATCTATATTGTCAACAAGCGTTTAAAAGGGATGAACCAGGCAGATCAATCGGTCGCCAATCGGGCGCAACCGAATGCGACGACCGATTGGAAATTATTCATAAGGAAGGTGTGAATTTATAATTTCAGGGGGGGCTTCGTAAGTGTGGTGAAAAGTTGGTTTAGCCACTATTAATCTTACTTGTACCGCCATTAGCAACAAGATACTGTCGCACGGCCTCCTGTATCTTTTTCATATGCCCGCGAGCAGTGACTGTGAACAGTGCCACACAGAGAATGCTGCCACCCATAATCCACCAGTGGGTCAGAATACCTGTCAGTATGGCAAGGATAATGTACAGTGTCATTTGCGTTCTCGCGTATCCATATTCACGCGACAGCATTTCGAGTTTGTCATGGGCTTTCTCACTCGTTTTTCCTGCGGCGATGAAATCGCTGTATTCAGTCCAATCGAACACTTTTTTTAGTATCGGTTCTATCGCCGCCGAGCCGAACCGAAAAATGACATACCCTGCCTCATAGGAAATCGCAAGCAGCGATACCGTAATTAACACTTCAAGCCCGGCACTGCCAAGGTTTGTAACCACTTGCACGAGCGCCTTAACCTCGTCTATGAACAGCAGTACGCACGAACCAAGCAGTACCAGGCCCGGCAGAAAGATATTCACGATACTATAGAACGGTACTTTTGTTTCCATAATGGCGGTCTCCATATTCGTTTATTTTTTCAAAGGCCGCACTCAGTTTTTCTGAGAAGCTGCCTTTGTGATTATACAAAAGCAACTCACTTCTCGTCGGACTAAAACCGAGACCGCACTCGTCCATTGGCAAGAAACGCGCCATTTTAACATTTTCATCTGTAACTGTGTCCTGCTGGCAAAGGTGAACCCTAAGCCCATCTCCTTTGACTTTTTCAAACACATCATCTAAGGTAACGAATTCGTTTTTCGGAATGCCTAACTTCTTTTTCTCGTCATCACTTATTTCTGATGAAAGAACGATGCTCGACGTATTAGCACTCCCATCCCTGCTTATTTTGTTTTCAGGTTTTGACGTGCAGGTATTCAGATAAATGTCCCTTATCTGAGTGCCAACACCGCATTCACATAGGCTATGAAGCCAGTTTATTACATTTAGCGCATCCCCGGTGTGTCCCACCATATAGAGAATCTCAGAATGTTCCTTGGCTACAAACCACACCATATTAAGCACGTTGTTGACTTGCTTCAACTCCACACCGAAGATGGCATTCATAAAAGAAGCATGACTTTTGAGTGTCTCCTCGGTTTCTTGCAAGAAATTACGGCTTTTGCAGAATATCACGCTCCGTACCCACCCGTCTTCTGACTTGATATTGTGATGATGCCGGCCGGTGTTTGGCTCACCCCGCCACCATAGAGTAAATCTTCTGGTAACTCAATAATTCCGTTTTTTGTGTTTTTAATCCTTTTCCCTTTTTTAATATCTGACTTCATCAAGTCGTCAGACCCTCCGCTCGTTGCGCCGGATCCGGTGTTATCTGAAATCAAAAACACTTTACTTCCTGCGTTTGATAATTCTTCAAATACCACTTCGGCATTGGCAAGCTGCCCGTGGTGGGGAAGTTGGATGATATCGTATTCGTCAAGGTCATGTAAATAAGCGGGGGAAGCATCACCACAGAGCAAAGCCTCTGTGCCGCTGCCCAACGTGCAACGCAACTGAACGCTTGCGGCATTCATAACCGTTTCCTCAGCATGACCATCGCCGATATTGTTGTTGACCCGGCTATCAACAGCTTTAGCCGCGACATCCGTAAACTCGTCTATGGTCGGCCCGGTAATTATCGCATCACTAACGTTTGTTCCTTCCAATGCCTCAATTGTAGCAATATTATGCTTTTGCGCCGTCTCAATAATGGTCTTGATATTGTCGAATTCAGCAAGGAGCGATTGTTTTAGGCTTTCCCGGTTCCTACGGCCATCATCAATTTTGTCAAGAATGGCATCAACGTGTTTAAGATATTGATGCGTGTAAACCTTGACGGCGTACTTGACGCGACCAGCCAACCAGTCAAGTAAATCAACCACACCATTTGTGTGGTCACTGTCATTATGGGAGACCACAATACTGACGGAGGTAAGGGCAGAATTCTTTTCCAGAAAATCTACCACAGCGTCTTTGTGCCTGCTGTGTCCACAGTCATAAATGATAAGGCTGTCATTACTGTAAAGCAGTATACAATCACCGAACCTCGTGTTAAGATCATCGTCATAGTGGCTAAGCGCTCTCAGTTTCATAGCATTGTTCCTTTCCGAACTTTCCCTAGATAGCGTGAACTAATCCATTTCATGTGGTTAAAATTTATTGTCTTCAGCACAAAAAGTGCGTTGTTTCACCCCTTAAAGGAGATACGATGTTCTACATTAAAGTAAGTATCAGAAGTTGCTTGTCAAGGTCAGTCATCTAACTAATTTGCAAAAAACAACAATATACTAATATTGCTTAAAAAATAAACCAATATCTGGTATACTGTTTTAGTGCAGTCAACCCAGAGCGCAGGCCATATCTTTTGAGGCAGATTTTTTGGTTTTAATGAGCAATAGAATTTTGAGAGTTGCTTTGATTCGGTGATGGTGATGGACGTGCCATCCTAGCGAATCCCAGCCCACAATCGGCAAAAGCAGTACAGGAGTAGTATTTTTGGCGGGAACAAAGAGGAAGGGGCTCAGGCAAAAACCTGAACCCCTTGTGATTTGTGGCGCGCCCGAGAGGATTCGAACCTCTGACCTACGGATTCGTAGTCCGGCGCTCTATCCAGCTGAGCTACGGGCGCAATTGGGAAATAATAGCTATTTAAGGGCTTCACGTCAAGCAAAAAATGTCTTGCTTGCTTATTTTTCGGCCGGACTTGGAAAGAAGGTTCAAACGGGCCTGCATGGGCCTGATTCGGGCAGGTCCCTTTCGCGTTTCGGCCAGGCAAGAGAATTAAGGGCTTAGGATCATTTAAGTCATCGAAGAGATTACAATAAAATTACATGTATTTATGCAATTTCAAATAGTTAAGGAAGGACTGATTAATGGTCTTTTTGCCCGCTGGCGTCGTTGCTCTTTTTTAATGCTCGAAATATGTCAATATATTCCTGCGCTTAAAAAACGCTCGCGCCTAGCCAGCGAACAAAAATCCTCATTAATCAGCGTTTCCTTAAACCACTATAACGCAACTGTTATAATGCCTTGGCCCTGGCATTTCAGTTTTTATTTTTGACAATTACTGATCTTTGTAGTATAATTATACATCAGTTGTCGTTGCGGCCTCAGCGTGGTACTACCTGGGACTGGCTGTAGCCGCGGCTGGCCAGGTTTTTTTTGAGGCTGTCGGCCTCGCTCTGTGATTTCAGGCCATCCACATAGACGAAAAATCGGGGAGAGCCGTTTTGGTATCTGGTGTAAAGCTTGACCATGGAAAATTCTTTTTTCAGAACTGACAGAATCTTTTGAGCCTGCTCCGGGTCAGCCGTGTTGTAAACGTGTACGCCGTAATAGACTCCGCCCCCCCCGGCGGCCGGGGCCGTGGCCTGCTTGGAAGCTGTTTTACCGGCCGTGCCCTGTTTTTTGGCCACCTCGGCATTGACCCGGTTTTCCCTGGCCGCCAGCTGTTTGGCCTTATCGCCGGTTATGGCCCGGAGGCTGACCCTGGCCACCCCGGCTTTCAGCATGCCGATCTCTTCGGCCGCGGCTCTGGACAGATCAATGATGCGCCCTTCAATGAAGGGGCCGCGGTCGTTGACCCGCATGGTCAGGGTTTTATTGTTGTCCAGATTTTTAACCTCCACCCAGGTGTTCAGGGGCAGGGTTTTGTGGGCCGCTGAAATCTTGTTCATGTCATATGTTTCGCCGTTGGCCGTTTTTCGGCCGTGAAAAGGCTCGCCATACCAGGAGGCCTGGCCTTTTTCCTTGAAACCTTCGGCCGAAGACAGTATATAATAACGTTTACCGTTAATCACATAAGACTTTCCCGAGTGTTTCGCGCTGGATTTGGAGGCCCTGGTGGTGGTCAGCGAACAGGCGCTCAGGCTGAAAACAATCAGGACGACGATGAATATTTTGGCGCATATTTTGCTCACTTTTAAAATTGAAAAATCCATGGCTCCGCCGGAGGAATTTTTGCCGTGAATATCGGTCGATCTTTTTTCCAACATTTTAAACTCCTTTTTATCGCCTTTCTGGCCCTGGCCTTCCTTGGCGCGGGGCTGGCCGGCCCGGAGGCCGCCGAGGCTCAGAACAAAAAAAACCAAAGTCAGATCAAAGCTAAAAAGTCCGGCTCAAATTCCCGTAAGAAAAATTCAGCCGGGAAAAGAGCTTCCAAAGGCGCCCAAGAAACACCAGCTCAAAAGGCCGCCAAGCTGCCGTGGCCCAAAAACCTTTTGGCCCTGGTGGGCGATGGCGCCGTTCTGGTGACGGACAGCCACGCGCCCCGGGGCGAGCCAAAGGAACTTTACGCCCACAATGCGGAGCGTGAATATGTTCCAGCTTCCATATTAAAGATCGTCACATCGGCCGCCGCGCTTGAATTTTTAGGGCCGAATTATCGGTTTAAAACCGATTTTCTTCTAACCAAAGACAAAGACTTGTGGATAGTGGGCTATGGCGACCCGTATCTTGTGTCGGAAGAATTGACCGCCATTGCCCAGAGTTTGCAAAAAAAGGGCCTGAGAGAGGTCCGCAACATAAATCTTGACGCGTCTTATTTTGAACGCGGCCTGGTTCTGGACGGCAATACCAAAACCTTGAACCCCTATGACGCTTATAACGGCGCTTTGGCCGTGAATTTCAACACCCTGAACTTCAGAGTTCTCAAAAATGGCCGGGTGGCTCCATCAACCGAACACCTGCCTTTGACCCCTATGGCCCTGGAAAAAGCCAAATCGTTTAAAAAGAGGGGCAATTATTGCCTGAACATTTCCGAAAGCCCGGCCCGGGCGGAACTTCATGCCGGCCAAACCTTCAAGGCCCACCTGGAAGCGGCCGGAATAAAGGTGACCGGTGAAATTAAGGCCGGGCAGACCGCGCCCGCAAAGCGCAAAGTTTTCCACCGCCATGAGTCCTCCCGCGCGCTTGAGGAAACACTTAAGGAATTGATGAAGTATTCCAACAATTTCATGACCAATCAGATTTTTCTGACCATGGGGGCCGAACTTTACGGCGCCCCGGCCAATCTGGAAAAATCCCAAAAAGCGATGGAGGTTTATTTCAAAAAGCACTCCATGCCGCCGATAGTCATGGGTGACGGCAGCGGGTTGAGCCGCCGGACGACCCTGACGGCCCGCCAGATGGCGGCCGTTTTGGAGGTGGTGGAAGCCAACCGCCATATTTTTGCCAGCCGCGAAGAAGGGCGTGTCCTTTGCAAAACCGGCACCATGAGCGATATAAAAACCCTGGCCGGTTTCATGGAGAGACCGGAAGCCCCCGACCAGCCGCTCAGTTTTGTCATTCTTTTAAACGGCAGCTCTTATAAGGGTTCCACCCGTGATGCGGTTCTTGACCTTTTGCAGCACGAATTCATCACCAGCAGCCCCAGCGCCGGCCTTTGACGCAAGATTGATTGCACCAGCCATTGAAGGCCGCCTGACCGCGCCTTTCTTCTTTATCCCATCTTTCCTCCGCTTTTTCAAGCTGTTTTTTGATTAAAATAATCTAATTATAACAGCATGTTATGATCACTGCCAATTTGATAAAAAATACTTCAGGTTTAGGTGAAAAAACCCTTAAGTTTTAATTAAAGCCTGCCGATAAAATGTGTGAGGAAGTCAGGCCTATGTCTGGCCGTGGGGGCGCAAGCCTGGCGCGGACCGTTGGCCCGGGCGGCCCCAATCCTGTTTAAAGAGCATATATGCGCGGCTGGTTTGTCTTTGCCGGCTGTGGTATACTTGAAGCGTCGCTTCAGGTTTCCAGGCAAACCGCCGCCAAGGAAGGGCTGTGGCCTATGAAAATATACCAATTCACGCCAGTATCCACCAAAGAAAGCAAGGCGGCCGAGAAAAACGGCCGCAATGTCGGAACGAATGACGATTTCGCCTCATTTTTGAAAAAGGCCTCGGCCGGAGCTTCCGCGGCGGGCGGCGGGCCCGGCCGGGTAATTTCCATGGAAAATATGCGGGCCCTTAGTCTGCCGTCCTCCGGCGATCTGGGGCTGGCCGGAAAACTTCTTGGCCGCTTGGAGAAAGCCATAAAATCCGCCAGTCTGGAGACTTTGGAAAAAGTTCACAACCTTGAGGGCCTGCTTTATATCCACAATAAAAACAATCCCAAGGATGCTTGAAATGGCCATAAACAGCAGTTCAGCGGAATTAATCACCCATCAGGGCCTGGCCGACCGGAAAATAGCCTCGGCCACTGATCGTCACCTGGGTCAACTGCGGCATGAAACCGACCTTGACGCCACCAATGAAGCCAAGAACGCCTGGGAAGGCAACGTGCGAGAGGAAGCCAACATGGAAATAGGCCGCGCCCGCAATCTGACCAGGGTGGTTTAAGGGAGAGCCCCAGGTGGACAGGCGCGTTTCTTTATGTTAGTGTCTAATCGTAAAAGTTATTAATATAACTTTTACAATAAGAAGGGGAACCGCGATGTCCAATCTCCGGCCTTTGGCGTTTTTTAGTATTTTCATGCTTTCAGCCCTGATGGCGTTCCCGCTTCCGGCTTGGGCCGTTCCCTTTCAGGGCGGCTCCGTCACCATTGATCTGCCCGATGGCTGGACGGCCTCTTATGACCCTGAAATACATCAGATTATGGCTGAATCGGCTGATAAAACCTGCCGGGTGGCCCTTCAGGTGGCCAATTCCGACGGCATGAACGACCGGCAACTGGCTGAAATGCTTTCCACAGAACTCAAGGGCGGAACCCCGCAAAAGGTTCCGGGGTTTGATAATTATTACTTCACCACCAATGTGAACAATATGGAAATGACCATCACCCTCTTCGAACTCGGGGGCAAGGTTCTGGTGTATATTGAGGGCGGCGATACCCTGAAATATGAACAGGACACCATCCGCATCTGGAACAGCATGACCAGCAGCGATCCGGCGGAAAAAGCCCTTTTCGACTCCCTGGCCAAAGCCTGAGTTCACCCGATGAGCGATATAATATCGGCCGCCGCCTGTTCCGGGGGCCGGGCGGCGTCCACGCGGTGGTGGGCTGTTTGGCGATAAAATTTTTCCCTTTGGGCCAGGACCTCGGCCACCTCCTCAAGCGGGCAGCGGCCGGTCAGGC
>QMCD01001377.1_pt1 | contig 17123 bp, 18 predicted proteins | sample 1821841 | NCBI WGS metagenome assembly QMCD01 (sample SAMN01991225, study PRJNA193472) | Termite gut metagenome, whole genome shotgun sequencing project. | isolation source: worker | host: Macrotermes natalensis | reverse complement strand
AAGTATTCCGTACACTTTCGCATCAATACAATAGTCTAAAATACCCGAAATATTTTCTTCGGTATCGTTAATAAACGGCAAAATGGGCGATAACCACACAATGGTCGGAATATGATTATCGCTTAAAATTTTCAACATTTCGTATCTTTCTTTGGTCGTAGATACGTTGGGTTCCAATATTTTACATAAGTCCTCATCATACGTCGTTAATGTAACGTCAACCACGGCTTTCGTTTTTTTATTGATTTTTTTTATCAAGTCCAAATCATTGAGCAGTTTCGTTGATTTTGTTATGATATTGACGCCAAAACCGTATTTATAAATGACTTCCAAACTTTTCCTTGTCATTTGCGTAGCATCTTCCGCATGACAGTAGGGATCGGTCATGGAACCTGTCCCGATCATACATTTTTTTCGTTTTTTCTTTAAGGCTTCTTCCAACAATTCAATTGCATTTTCCTTGACCAACACATCTTCAAATTCGTGATTTATTTGATAACATTTGCTTCTTGTATCACAGTAAATACAGCCGTGAGTGCACCCGCGATACAGGTTCATTCCATTGTTATTTAATATTCCGGATACTTTTTAATAGTGCATGTCACTTCCTGTCAATCACATTCATTTTTATCATAAGCAAATGCGAAGCCTTTTGCCCGGCGTTCGTCTTGAAGTTTTCCCCACGCCTCCCAACCGTTCTCGCGTAATACGGAATTGTCGTTTTTAAGTGTAGAATAGCCCTTAAAAAATTCCGTAAAATGCGCGCAGGGATAACTTTCGCACAGGGCGCACATTTCAACATTTTTTTCTTTGGCACACAGCCGGATTTGACAGCCCGGATTTCCGCTTCCTGCCTTGCACGAGACGCATACGCCTTCAACAGCCATTCCTTTTAAAAACGACCAGAATTTTTCTCCATCGGGGAAGAACGGCATAATTCCTTCAAATCCTAACTTTGCCATTTCCTCATATAAGACTTTCGCCGCAGGTTCAACTTTTACCTTGACCGCGCAATTTTCGCAGTAAAGACCGCAGTAACAGACATATTTTCTATCCATATTTTTTATTTTATTGCAATTTCCTTACAAAATTATCAATGCTGTCCCAATCAATCCGGTGAACGGATGTTTTAGTCTTTGCTATCATTTTTGCAATAAAGCGTTCGAGAAAATTCATTTTTTCAAATAAAAACTCGCCACCCAGAAATGCAATTACAATCGCATTTTTCTGCAATACTTCAGGATAGGCGGCTTTCATCTCTTTTTCCTGTTCTTCCTTGCTGGGGTGCATTCCGCAAATGAATAGCGCTAATTTCTTTTGAAGTAAAACACCTTCATTTTCTTTGCAAAACACTTTCATTTTTTTAGACGACTGTCCCGCATAAATAGGAGAACCGAGAATAACCCTGTCAAATTCACGAATATCCGGATGGGGATTTTTTTCCAGGGAAAACAATTCGACATCTGATGTTTCGCTTAATTTACCGGTAATTGTTTGGGCAACTTTTTCCGTAGTGCCATGTTTAGTGGCGTAGACAATAGCTGTTTTCATGTTATTTTTGTGTTATTATGATAGATTTTCAACCAATAATTATTCTTTATTGAACTAACTTTTCCATCTCCACCATCAGAAAACCGTCTTGCTCTTCATCTTGGTATTGCCGGCATACGCTGTATCCGGCGGCTTCATACAATCGTATATTATGGGTGCTGGAGGCTGCCGTGAACAATTGAAATTTTACGGTTTCGGGATTGGCTTTCTCTGCTTCCGCAAGCAGTTTTTTACCTAATCCCTGCCCGCGAAAGCCGGTATCTACCATCAGTTTACCTATCCAAACCCGGTCGCCCCAAGCTCTGTATTTTATGGAGCCGATAATTTTTCCGTCGCATACTGCTTTAAGAAATGTGCAGGAATTAAAGTCAGCTACAATGGCTTCGTAGCTTTGCCGTAACGGTTCAATGTCGTAATTGCCGTGTGCCTCCGCTTCCGTTATGAATGCCTGTTTTTGGAGCTGAAGTATTTCCTTCAAATCTTCCTTGCTTGCTGTGCTTATCGTAATATCTTTATTTTTCATCATAAGTTACATATTTGCTGTATGTTTCATACATCACTGTTTCTTCCAATTTTTTCCTTTCCGTACAATGCCGTTCAGGGTCTAAAAAACCGTTTTCCGGATAGCCCAGAATTATTAATGCGGTTGGCTCTATGTATGGGGGAATATTAAATCTGATAATTTCAGGGTCAAATAATCCGACCATTACGCTGCCAATGCCCAATTCTCTTGCCGATAGCATCAGATGGTCGCAAACAATGCCGATATCCAAATCACCGGAACATTTATTGTCGAAAGGACGAACTAACTCATTTCTCCTATCGCGGCATACGATAAGAGCGCATTGCGAGCCGAAGGTTTTATATGCTTTTTGTACTTTTACTATATTTTCGGGTTGCCGCACTGCAATAATCCGCTGAGGTTGCCGGTTACAGGCAGTTGGAGCCAAGCGTCCGGCAGATAAAATCTGCTGCAATGTATCCGGCTCTATTCGCTGTTCTGTAAATCCTCTTGTAGTGCAGCGCTGTTTTGCTAATTCTAAAAAATCCACGTCTTTATTGCTTGTTTATTGTTCTTATTTACGAGGGTAAAGATACAAAAAAACAGCAAAACAGATAACAAAAGAAGTGCGAAAGTTATCAACTATCGCACTTCTTTTGTTGTAATGATTAAACTTTTAGCACTTGCAACACGAACAATTAGTGCATTCGCATTGTTCGCATTTACAACATGAGCATACTGTTACTGTTGTCTCTTTTACGGCTGATTTACAACCGCAATCATTGATTTTTCCTTTATTGTTCATTTTTATTGTTTTAAAGGATTACTAACTATAATTATCGGAACAAAGGTACAATGGCTTAGGGGGTGCCGTCCAAATCTTTTTCCCGGTTTTTATGATAATCTTCCATTGCTTCGTCAATATGCTTGATTTCCTTTATTTTAGAAGAAAGTTCATCAAATGCAAAGGTTGGGAACTGCTTTTTCAAGTATTCGATTTTTTCGGCATACGGACAGTCTTTGCCGGGACAGTCGTTCATTGCTTCCACAATTTTTAATGCCAGATTTTTGCGAAAAACATCGTCCAACAATAAATGATGAGCCTTTTGCAAACCTTGCGTGGCGGCTTTGAACTGTATTAGAATTTTGTCGGGGTCGCTATCGTCGTTTATCATTTTGATAATTCCTTCCAACTGCCCTTTCACGATGGCAATTCGGGTTACTACATCTTCTGTTATTTCTCTGGGTATCATATTTCGAATTTTTGATTTGTACAAAATTACAACCTGTTGGGGGTATTAGCCAAATTCTTTCTTGGTATAATCATATTCTATTATTATTTATAGCTATAAATAGCCATTTCTCATTCAGACAAAATACTGTAATTTTGCCCTCCTTTTTATATCATTTTTAAAATCTGGAATAAATGATGGTACCCAACAAAACAGAAAAACAAGAAAAAGCGTATTTGCAGCAGGTTATCGAACTTCTGAAAAGCATAATCAACAACACTGATGTGTCGGTCAAAGAACACGTTGATACATTAGCAGAGTATAAAGATTACCTCTGGTCGAATAAAGACATAGATCCGCACGAAATCCGCTCTATGCGAGAGAGTATTCTGAACCACTTTGCAGTGGGCGAAAATGTGATCAATAAACGTAAGCGATTGGGCAAAATATTGGATATACCTTATTTCGGACGAATAGATTTTCAGGAAAAAAAAGAAGAAAGTAAAGTATTGCCTGTTTATATCGGCATTCATTCTTTTTACGATCCAAACAGCAAATCCAACCTGATTTACGATTGGCGTTCGCCCATATCGAGTATGTTTTACGATTATGAGTTAGGGAAAGCCTCCTATATTTCACCCGCAGGGGAAGTTAATGGTGATATTTCGCTAAAACGGCAATACCGCATCCGAAACGGCAAAATGGAATTTATGATTGAAAGTTCCCTGACCGTTCACGACGATATTCTACAAAAAGAGTTAAGCTCCAATGCCGACGATAAAATGAAGAATATCGTTGCCACTATTCAGCGGGAACAAAACAGGATTATCCGGGATGAAGATGCTCAAACGCTGATTATTCAAGGAGTAGCCGGCTCCGGGAAAACATCTATCGCTCTGCACCGCATTGCTTATTTACTTTACCGATTTAAAGATAATCTTTCTTCAAAAGATATGCTGATTATCTCGCCCAATAAAGTGTTTGCTGATTATATTTCCAATGTACTGCCCGAATTGGGAGAAGAGACCATTCCAGAAACCGGCATGGAACAAATACTATCGGGTATATTAGGCAACAAATATAAATACCAAAATTTCTTTGAACAGGTAACGGAATTACTTGGAAAACCTGCCCCGGGATTTATTGAAAGAATACAATATAAAGCTACTTTTGATTTTATTTCCCGGCTCGATAGTTTTATGTTGTATATTGAAAACAACTATTTCAAAGCAACCGATGTGAAACTGACAAAATATGTTACCATTCCTGCCGAATTTATCGAAGAACAATTCAAGCGTTTCAACCGTTATCCGATACGCCAACGGTTTGAAGCAATGACCGATTATATCCTCGAAATGGCGCAAATTCAATATCCTATTACTGTTACGACTGCCGAACGGAATATGCTTAAAAAAGAAATCCGGAAAATGTTTGCCGGCAATAGTGACACTCAGGTTTATAAAGATTTCTTTGAATGGCTCGGTAAGCCCGAAATGTTTAAAATGAGGAAAAACCACACGCTTGAATACGCTGATTTGGCGCCTTTGGCATATATTCATATTGCTTTGGAAGGAAACAACGACAAAAATCGGGTGAAACATCTTTTAATAGATGAAATGCAGGATTATTCTCCGATTCAATACAAAGTATTGCAAAAAATATACCCTTGCCGGAAAACGGTTTTGGGCGATGCAAGCCAATCGGTTAATCCTTACGGCTCATCAACTGCCGATATGATTCAGAAATCGTTGGTTACAGGCAAAATAATGAAACTATGCAAAAGTTACCGCTCAACGTATGAAATAACCGATTTCGCACAAACAATACGGGCAAATGATGAATTAGAGCCAATCGCACGGCACGGAGAAAAGCCGCAAACACTAAAATTCGAGAATGAAACAGCAGAAATTATTGCGATTACCGGTTTGATTAACGCTTTCAAAAAATCGAATTATAAATCATTAGGCATTATTTGCAAAACAGAATCACAGGCAAAAGATATAGCAGAAAAACTCAAAGCATATACTGATGATGTTTATTTCCTTTCAAGCCAAAGTAACGCATTCGTGCAAGGTATCATTATCACTTCGGCTCATATAGCCAAAGGCTTGGAGTTTGACGAAGTGATCGTTCCACAGGTAAATACCGGAAATTATAATTCCGAAATAGATAAAAGCATGTTATATGTTGCCGTAACAAGAGCCATGCACCGCTTGACATTGACTTACAGCGGAAAAAGGAGTGAGAAAACACATTTACTATGCTAAAGAAATACTCTTATCCAGGTAAACGTCTTGAATAGCATTGAGCAGTTCGACACCTTCTTTCATGGGTCGTTGGAAGGCTTTCCGGCCGCTGATTAATCCCATTCCTCCGGCACGCTTGTTTACGACGGCTGTGACGACTGCTTCCTGTAAGTCGGATGCTCCGTGGGATTCTCCTCCGGAATTAATTAATCCGGCACGTCCCATATATCCATTGGCAACTTGGTAACGACATAAGTCAATCGGATGGGCTGTCGCTAATTCGCTGTACATTTTCGGACTTGTTTTGCCAAATCCTACGGCGGTAAATCCTCCGTTGTTTGTCGGCAGTTTTTGTTTTACGATATCTGCCTGAATGGTAGCTCCCAAATGATTGGCCTGCCCTGTCAAGTCGGCGGCAAAATGATAATCCACGCTATTTTTAACGAAAGCATCGTTTCTTAAATAACACCATAAAATAGTTGCCATCCCGAGTTCGTGGGCATATTCAAACGCTTCGGAAACTTCGATAATTTGCCGGCGACTTTCTTCCGAACCGAAATAAATAGTCGCTCCAACAGCAGCGGCTCCCATATTCCATGCCTCTTTCACTGTTCCAAACATTATTTGATTGTATGAATTCGGATAGGTAAGCAATTCATTGTGATTCATTTTAACAATAAAAGGAATTTTGTGAGCGTATTTTCTGGCCACAGCGCCTAATACTCCGTAGGTAGATGCTACAGCGTTACATCCTCCTTCAATTGCTAATTTCACAATATTTTCCGGGTCAAAGTATAGCGGATTCGGAGCAAATGATGCTCCGGCAGTATGCTCGATACCTTGGTCTACCGGAAGAATAGACAGATAGCCGGTGTTTGCTAATCGTCCATGACTCAACAGTCGTTGTAAGCTGTTCAACGTCGGTAAATTCCTGTCGGAAACACCCCATATATTATCAATGGAGTTACCGGAAGGAATGTGTAACAAATTTTTATCAATCGTTTTACAAACATGTTCGAGATAAAACTGTGCTTTATCTCCCAATAAGCCGGAAATTTTTGTTGTACTCATAATTCAATATATTTAATGTTCTTACTTATATAACAATATTCGACCCAATAATGTTTTTTAAGCCTTTATTTTTTAATATTTTCTAATATAAATGAACTTTTTCGAGAGTTATTTGTTATAATTATAGACAGAAATGTTATTATTTATTAAAACAATTTATGTATCTTTACAGCCTGTAATAAAATGACCATGATGAAAAAAATATTTATATACTGTTTCGCCATTATAATTTTTCTTTTTGCCGCGTGTAAACAAGAGTCAAAAAACACGTTCTTGATTGAAGGGAAAATTTCCAATTTAACAAATCCGGAATTAATTTTCATTACAAATCTCGGACAAGATAGTTTAACTGTAGACACGATCATTAGTAAAAACGGCCGTTTTTCTTTCAGGGGACAAGCCGACAGTTTGTCTGCCATAACGATATATATGGAAGAAGGGGAAGCCTGGACTACCGTTTGGGCACAAAACGGACAAAAAATCACCCTTTCCGGAGATGCCGTCTATCCGAAATTAATTCTTGCAAAAGGGAATAATATCAATGATATTTTATCCATATTCAGAGAGAGAAATCAGGGTATTTTGAGGGAGAAACAAGATTTGCTCGACAGAAAAAATGCTTTGGGAGCAATCGATTCTTTAAATAGCGATGCTGTTAATGAATATCAATACGCTTCTAAAATATTGAATTTGAATTATACCTTAAAAGAGAAAGTCGAAGTCTTTGTAAAAGAAAATTCTGCATCGTTGGCAAGCTTGATATTGATTCAAGATTATATTGTTACTTGGGGTGAATTAGACAGAGCTTTGAAATGCTTAGGATATATGGAAAGAGAAGTAACCGAAACTACGTATTACAAAGAATTACATAAAGAAATTAACGATTTGATTACCAGAATAAAAAATGCAGATATAGGTTCACCGGCTCCTGATTTTTCAGTTGTAACCATAGATAAAGATACGCTTACTTTGAAATCTTTTGAGAATAAATATTTATTGCTTTCATTTTCTGCCTCCTGGTGTGAGTTTTGCCGTGAGAGCAATAAAGACTTGGTTAAAATCAGAAAAGCCATTGATAAGAAAAAGTTGGAAATGATTACTATCGCTTTAGATCAGGATAAAATAGCATGGAAAGATTTCGCTAAAGAAGAAAAAATGGATTGGTATCAATCTGTCGATACATTAGAATGGAGATCTCAAATGGCTTATTCATATAATATTGATGAAATACCTGCCAGTATTTTAATTGATAAGAGCGGAGTTATTGTTGGCAGGGATTTACCTGTCGATAGTTTGATTCGGATATTTAAATAGCGCACACAGATTACACGGATTTCACAGATTTATAATTTTTAGATTAACTTAATATGTGTGATTTGTGATTGTATACTATAATCTGTGTGCTATTAAACCAAAATTAATAAACCAATACTTAAAAAATGTTAGTAAAAGTCTATGCAGCAGCATTGCAAGGTGTCAATGCTACAATCATTACCATCGAGGTAAGTTGCTCTAAAGGTGTGCGTTTTTTTCTTGTCGGACTTCCCGATGCAAGTATCAAAGAATCTCATGAACGGATAACTTCCGCTTTGAGTGAAACCGGTTACAAATTTCCCCGTAAACAAATCTTGGTCAATATGGCTCCTGCCGATATTCGCAAGGAAGGAGCGGCGTATGATTTACCGTTGGCCATCGGAATTTTGGCGGGTGCGGAAAAAATAAAACCGGACAAGGTGGGCGACTACATGATGATGGGAGAATTATCGCTGGACGGGACTTTAAAACCCGTAAAAGGTGTTCTGCCAATCGCAATCAAAGCAAGGGAAGAAAAATTCAAGGGATTTATCTTACCTAAAGAAAATGCTAAAGAGGCAGCTGTTGTCAACAATTTGGACGTTTTCGGAGTGGATAATATCAAAGAGGTGATCCAATTTTTCAATGGAGAAATAGAATTACAGCCAACAATTATCAATACCCGTGAAGAATTTTTTGCCAACCAGTCGGGTTTCTCCTGGGATTTTTCGGAAGTAAAAGGACAGGAAAATGTCAAAAGGGCCATGGAAGTTGCTTGTGCCGGCGGACATAATTTGATTCTCGTGGGACCTCCGGGTGCAGGCAAAAGCATGTTAGCCAAACGGATTCCGTCCATTCTTCCTCCGCTTACTTTGAGTGAAAGTTTGGAAACAACCAAAATTCATTCCGTGGCAGGGAAAATGAGTAACAATAGTTCATTAATTGCAGTCCGGCCTTTCAGGAGTCCGCACCACTCTATTTCTACGGTTGCCATGGTTGGAGGAGGCTCTTATCCTCAACCCGGAGAAATCAGTTTGGCACACAATGGCGTCCTTTTTTTAGATGAGCTTCCCGAATTTCCACGGCTGGTTTTGGAAGTGATGCGCCAACCGCTTGAAGATAGAAAAATCACCATCTCGCGAGCTAAATATGCAGTTGATTATCCTGCGGGGTTCATGTTGATTGCTTCGATGAACCCTTGTCCGTGCGGCTATTATAATCATCCGGAACGTGCCTGCGTTTGTTCCTCCGTTCAGGTACAGAAATATTTGAACAGGGTTTCGGGGCCGCTATTGGACCGGATAGATATTCAGGTGGAAATCATTCCTGTTCCTTTTGAGAAGATTTCCGATGTTCGTCCGTCCGAATCCAGCGAAGCCGTCCGAAATCGTGTTATACAAGCCCGGAAGATACAAGAAGAACGTTTTGCCGGCGAAGACGGTATTTATTGCAACGCACAAATGCATACCCGCCTGCTTCACAAACATGCCCAACCCGATGCGGAAGGTTTGAATCGGTTGAAAAATGCCATGGAAAAGCTCAATCTTTCTGCCCGGGCTTACGACCGGATTCTGCGTGTTGCCCGAACGATTGCCGATCTGGAAGCATCGTCCAACATCAAACCGGGCCATTTGGCAGAAGCGATTGGGTATCGGAATTTGGATAGAGAGAATTGGGCAGGGTAATTCAATAAAATATATTTTGTGAAGAAATAACAGTAAAAGTTACAAGATAAAAAAGTATAGAAAAATTTACTTTTTATCTTGCAATTCGGTAAATAATAATATACCTTTGCAATACCAAGCAAATTATGAAATCAAGTGAATTAAACAGAAAAGCAGTAAAGGCAGGTTGGATTCTCCTTCACCAAGATGGCTCAAGCCACCGATATTACGAAAAAAATGGGAAAATAGTTTGTATTCCTTTTCATGGTTCAAAAGAAGTTCCGGTAGGGACGTGCAACAAAATATTAAAAGAATTGGGACTGAAATAAATTTCGAAATAGGAAAAATTATGAAGACAATAAAAGCAATATTAGAAACCGGGAAAGACGGTTACGGAGTGTCATTTGAAGAAATCCCAAACGTATTTGGGTTCGGAGAAAACGTGGAAGATGCCAAAGCTGATGCCAAAGCTGCTTTAGATTCATTTGTAGAGGTGTTGAAAAAACATGGAAAATCTATTCCGGAGGCACTAACCGGAGAATATCAATTAGAATTTGAGTTTGATATCGAGTCATTATTAAAACATGTAGAAGGTATTGTAACAAAAACGGCTTTATCAAAAGCATCAGGAATTAATCCGGCACAATTAAGCCATTATAGTTCAGGATTAAAAAAACCTCGTAAAGAACAAAGAATAAGGATAATAAATGGCTTGCAAAAATTAGGCAAAGAATTAATATCTGTATCTTAACTGGTAGTAAAATACAAAACAAATATTACCTCTATGAACAGTTTCAATAAAATAAAAGATAGCATAACTTCAATTATACCTATTACAGCTAACGAATGGGAGTTGATGAAAAATAAAATTGAAGCCGTCACAATAAATAAAAATGAATTCTTCCTAAAAGAAAATTCTATTTGCAATTCTATCGCATTTGTCGAAAGCGGTTTGCTAATTTACTATAAAACACTTGGCAATGGAGATGAAATAACTACCGACTTTGCTTTCGCAGGAGAATGGGTAACAAATAACCATAGCCGGTTAAATAATACACCCTCTCATCTTAATATAAAAGCCATTGAAAATTCTAAATTGCTGATAGTAAAGCACAAAGATTTAATAGAATTATATGAAAAAATCCCGCAATTAGAGCGATTTAGTCGAATTTTAATAGAACAAGCTTACGTGAAACTTGTTCAGCACAGCATCAACTTGCAAACACTATCGGCTACAGATAGATACCTGAAACTTTTGAAAGCCAATCCTGAAATCGTTCAATCAATTCCACTCTATCACATCGCAAACTATTTGGGCATTGCTCCAAAATCATTAAGTCGAATTCGCAATACCATTTTTTCTTCCCGATAAATAATTTGGTAACAAATGCGGATAAACCAAACCGCTTCTTTTCCCGAAATTTGCGTTCTCAAATAAAACAATTTATCAGAAATGAAACGATTTTTTATTATTGCCGTATTGATATTATTAGCGTTCAACTTATCCGCTAAGGAAAGCATTAACCCGTCAAAAACGGCTACTCAGGCTTTAGAAGTTGAGAGTTTATTCCCCATGTTTTTTACCGGAGGTTTTCATATCGGAGTTGGCTACCGGTACAACAATTTCCGCATAAGGGCAAGTGTTATAAACGGTGGAAACTATAATGCAGAAACAGCAGGATTAAATAATTTTTCCGGCGAATTTAAACGGTATTATAAAACATCTCCGGGAATTTTCGTCGGATACAACATCTGGAAAAATCTCGAATTATACGCTTACACCGAATTTCATACTTTTAAAATAGAGCAAAAAAGTACCGGAATAAAGAAAGATTTACGAAGTACTGATTTTGGCGGCGGCGTGGGTTATCAGTTTTTTCTTTGGAAAGGATTATATCTTCAACCGGCTTTTCATATTTACCTCAGAACAGACAAAAGCCTACAATTTGATGATGTAACCTATAATATTCCTAATGTCGATTTATCTCCAGTTATACGGCTTGGTTATAGATTTTGGAGTAAATAAGTATCCTCACCCACACACGATTTTATTTATTTATGTTTTACGTTTTGCCTAAACTCACTAGGACTCATGCCGCGGTATTTCCGAAAAAGTTTATTCATGTGGCTTTCGTCTGTAAAACCAAGTTCGGACGCGATTTCATTTATGCGTAAATCGCTAAATGATAACCTTGTTTCAATCAAAGGCCTGAGCAAATTTATATCATTCTGAGTTTGTAAAATGCAACCCGGCTTATGGTTGGCATTGTCCAATATGAACTCCAACCGTTGTATGTTTTCCGAGTGTAGCATATTGGATTTGATGTATATATCATTAAACTTTATAAAAAAGAACTTAGTCGTTGTTTTTACATCAAATGAATGAGAATCTTGCGGAGTAATTAAAAACAAATGTCCGTCGTGATATTCGAAGACATTATTATTAATGCATTGTAATCCGTTTCCTGATACGATATAAATTATAACTTTGCACTGTCATTTAAAAATCAAAAATATGAATTTATTAGAATTAATTTCAGAAAGACGTTCTGTTAGGCAATACCTGCCGGACAGCATCGAGCAGGAAAAGATAGATTATCTTATGGAATGCGCCCGCCTTGCTCCTTCAGCAGTTAACTTCCAACCATGGAAATTTATAATAGTGAAAGATTCTCAAACAAAAGCATTGCTTCAAAAGTGCTATCCTGCCAAATGGTTTACTTCAGCACCTATGTATATTGTTGCTTTGGGCGATTCAAACCAGTCATGGAAACGTGATTATGATGGGAAAGACCATTACGATATTGACGTCGCCATAGCAGTGGAACATATCGTTCTGGCCGCCGTCGAAAAGGGACTGGGAACTTGTTGGGTATGCCATTTCAATGCAGATATGTGCAAAAAATTACTTAATCTACCGGAAAATGAAATTCCGGTTGCTATTCTGCCGGTAGGATATCCTGCAAAGAAGAGTGATAAAGTAACCAACAGAAAATCTATACCTGAAATAACCGAAACTATTTAAAATTAAGAATTTCAGCCTTTATAATAACGAAAAATTAAAATATAATGCAAAAGATAAAGATATACCAAGTAGATGCGTTTACCGATACGTTGTTTTCAGGTAATCCTGTAGCTGTATGCATATTGGATACATGGTTAGATGATGAATTGATGCAATCTATTGCAAATGAAAACAATTTAGCAGAAACTGCATTTATCGTACCTAATGAACAGGATTTTGAAATAAGGTGGTTTACGCCAACCGTAGAAGTCGACTTATGCGGTCATGCTACACTTGCTACAGCGTTTGTGTTATTCAATATACTTGATTATCCCGGTTCGTTAATTAGATTTCATTCCCCAAGGAGTGGTTTGTTAGCTGTAGAAAAAAGAGAGGATATGCTTTTTCTTGATTTCCCAACCGATAAACTGGATGAATTAGCGGAAGAACAAAGTATAATAATAGAAAAATGTATTGGAGTAAAACCAATAGAATCGTATAAAGGTAAAACCGACTATATAGCTGTAATCGATAATGAAAATATCTTACGAACTTTGCAGCCTGATTTAATCGAAATATCTAAATTAAAAGCACGGGGATTGATTGTTACGGCAAAGGGAGATAACGTAGATTTTGTTTCGCGTTTCTTTGCTCCTCAATCGGGGATAAATGAAGATCCGGTAACAGGCTCTGCACATACTTCGTTAACCCCCCTATGGTCCAAAAAGCTATGTAAAAACAAACTGATTGCCAATCAATTGTCAAAAAGAGGCGGGCAACTTGTGTGTGAATTCAAAAACGACAGGTGCCTGATAGGTGGAAAAGCGCAGTTATATTTAACAGGAGAGATCAAACAGCTTTTTCGCTAAAAATTCACCTGATTTTTGGGGGTAATAAATCCGTCCATGCTGACAATGCTAGATATTCATATTTTTTTAATTATGCCGTTTATTTCAATTTGTAATATTATCAATTCTGTCAATAATATCCATTGCTTTGTCTAAGGTAAATCCAAAATTACCATAATCATCGGTTTTGTCGGCAGTGGTTACTATTACCAGATTTTTAGCCGGCTTTATAAATACATGCTGTCCGCCGTGCCCCGCCATGAAAACCATTCCTCGACTTTCATCCACCCACCACAGGTAACCAAACGAATTACCATGATTATTCACTTTTTCTGCCGGAACTTTAAGGCTTGTCATTTCTTCAATCCACGCAGAACTTACAATTTGTTGTCCGTTCCAATATCCTTTGTTCAGCACCAAATGTCCGATTCGAGCCATTTCCCGTGGAGTTGCCATTATTCCGAAACATCCCATTGTAATTCCGTCTTTATATACTGCCCAATCATAGTTTTTCATTTCCAATTTTGAGAATAATACTTGCTCAGCCCAATCTTTCATCGTTTTTCCTGTCTGATGTTGCAAAACGGCAGAAATAATATGCGGGTCACCATCTTTATAATAAAAGTGCTCGCCCGGAGAGTAAGGCGTAGATAGTCCCAAAATAAAATCAAGACTGTTGGATGGCTTCTCTAACAACAATTGATTGGATTCTCCATTAAAACCATCATTCTCAAAGGCAATACCCGATTCCATTTGTAACAGTTGCTGAATGGTAATTGCACCTTTTTCGGGATGATGCACAATTTCTTCAGGTAAATATTTTTGGATAGGATCATTTACATCATCTATAAATCCCTGTTCAATAGCAATTCCTGTAAGGATTCCTGTCACTTGCTTAGTACACGACCAAATAGGAATAGACTGCGTTATTTCTGCAAGATTTTTCGTGTAACTTTCTGCAACTAATTTGTTATTTCGAAATACAAGCAAACTTCTAACTTGCCACAAGTCGCCGCTTTTATGATAAAATTTGTAAATATTTTGCAATTCCGTTCCATTGATACCTTCTTGTTCCGGAGTTGACAATTCCCAACCGTCGTTCAAGTTGGCAGGGACATAAGTTTTAAACGGCAGTTTCAAATCGTCTTCTTTTAAGCACGAAGTCAAGATAAAGCATGAGATTATAACAATGAATGATGTTATTCTTAAAATGATTTTTTCCATTGCAAATAATAATTTAATGATTGAAAACGATTACTGAAATAACTGTCAATATATTCTACTCCCAATGCAAACGAATGATTTTTCGATGTATCGGGAATATATTCTACAGATGCATTCGTATGATTGTATTTGTCAAAACTGCCAAATTGCATATTTTGATGAGGATTTGTAAAAAAGTCGGAAAATGTGAGAGAATAAAAATAGGAAGGAACATTTTCGGTACGGGAGACAAATCCGGCCACAGAGTTTTGCAGAAATACTTTAATTCTGCTTTGATCCCATTGATAAGCATATTCCACACACGGCGCTATGCCGATTTCGCTATTCCAAAACATGAATGCACCAAGTTGCTTGGGATAGAACCGGTAACCATAATTTGTGGCAAAATTCAATCCTGCACGCAAAGTATGCCTGTCATTTTGAAACACAGGGAAAAATCCGGAAAAGTCAATGGGTACAAAATGAAAATTAGCGGCTATCATTCCTCTATTGAAAGGAACTCCCACCAATAATTTGGGTTTGTAGCGTAACTCCCATTTTTCAAAAAACCAATTTCGCTGATAATGAAATCCTATTTGCGGACCGGCATACACCATACTTTGGTTGAGTTCTTCTTTTAACTGTAAAAATCCCACATAAACGGAAATTTCATTTTTGTTCTGCGCCAAACAATTCTGGCTCAGAAAAATCAAAGTACAAAAAGTGATGAATAATGTTTTTAATCGTTTTTGCTTCATTAGTAGTGTTTCTGTTATATGTCGTTCGTTCCCTTATATGAGCTTTTCCAATATGCTTTTTATATGTATTTCCATTGTGTCTAAAACACTTATATCAAAATCATCCTTTTTTATCATTAACGGCAATTCGGTGCAACCCAATATTATTCCGTCAATATTTTCTTCTTTGATAATGTTATTGCACACTTCCTTAAACTGCTGTTTATCTTTTTCAATAATTATTCCGTTTTCTAAATTGGGGAAAATGATATTCTGTATGATATTTTTTTCATTATCTTCCGGCACAATACATTCGATGCCATACTTATCAAATGATTTTTTGTAAAAATCATTTTTCATTGTGAAAATTGTTCCCGTCAACAATACTTTTTTTAAGTTATTATTTTTCGCAAATTTACATGTTTCTTCAACGATACTTATTAACGGAACGGTCGACTTTTTATTCAATTCTTCTATAACAACATGCGGTGTATTGGAAGCAATTGCAACATAATCGGCACCAATGGTTTTCAATTTATTAATTTCACCGGCTAAAACATCTGCTAATTTTTCATAATCATTGGTTGTAAAATAGCTCAATATTTCTGTCATATTTACGCTATTAACAAACAATTGCGGATAATTTTCATCTCCTGTTGTTTCTCTATATCCGTATATGATACGTTTATAATATTCCAATGTGGATTCAGGACCCAGTCCGCCGATAATGCCAATTTTATTCATACAATATTATACTTTTCCTTTTCCGTCTATTTAATCTATTTCAAATTTACGCTATAAATTTTTCCTGAATCTGAACCGAAATACAATACATCTTGATAGATTGCAGGAGGCGACAACACACAGTCTTCGAGCGTTGCCTGCCAAAGTTTCGTATGATTTTTCGTATCAAATTCCATTATGTCAGATTTATTGAATGAGTAAACATCAGTCGCAGCAACCACAATATTTTCACCGTGAAGAAGCGGCGCCGTATAGGCATTCATTTCTGCGGGATACAAAAGTAAGAACTCTCCTGTATCTTTGTTGAAAGCAGCAATCGTATGTTCATCCGATGTACATGAATAAAGTGTATTACCCACAGAAACCGAGCCTCCGGAGAACCATGTCGTGCTATCAGCTGAGAATGAAGACCATACTACATTACCGCTATCGGCATCAATACAGTGCATTTTGCAACTTCTTCCGCCAAGGTAAATTCTTCCGTCGTTTATGTACATCGGGGCGAAAATCCTGTCCTGTATTGGGGTTTGGAATATCATTTGTCTTGTTTGTACATCAACGCAGCACAAAGAACCCTCATAGTCGGTGTAGTAAAGTTTTCCGTTGTGGAAGTTAATTCCTGAAGCTACTGCTCCGGGATTTTCAGAAACAAGCGACCAGATCATTTCGCCGGTTTTTATATCTACAGCCACTAAATCTCCATTGAGCGCAGCATAATAAGCGACGCCGCCTGAAACTGCTACATACGAATCATTAAATGCATAGTTATCTTGACTTACTCTTATTGAATATTCAGAGGGATAGCTGAATTTGCTAATTTTATTGCCATTCTCAGCGTCTAAAATATACAAACTATTTCCAGCGTTAAATATAATTTTGTTATCCACTGATACCGGCCATGTTTGCACCGGTTCGCTGGTGGAATACATCCAAAGCTTTTGTTTGGTGTTAATATCAACGGCATAAAACTCGCAGTTTTCGTTTCCGAAATAAAGTTTAGCATCGTCGACTAAAATCGCGGAGCGTAT
>QMCD01002744.1_pt1 | contig 17125 bp, 15 predicted proteins | sample 1821841 | NCBI WGS metagenome assembly QMCD01 (sample SAMN01991225, study PRJNA193472) | Termite gut metagenome, whole genome shotgun sequencing project. | isolation source: worker | host: Macrotermes natalensis | reverse complement strand
CAGTCCCGCACGGTGCAGGGCTACGAAGCCTACCTCGGCGGCAACACCGCCAAGCGTTACGCCCAGCAGGCCCGCGACGTACTCGAAGAGGCCTACCCGCGCCTCGCGTTGGAGGCCGCCGCTAAAGGCGACATCAACAGCATGATAAACATGAACAACAGCTACGGGGCGATGTTCCCGCAGGGCAGCAGGAGAGAGGAACTGCGGACGGCGATGGCCAAAACTTTTTACGAACGGGGCATGGCGCTCTCCAAAAACCGCAACAGTCTGGACGATATGAGGCAGTCGGTCGATCTGTTGGAAAGGGCGCGGGGCCTGTCGAACTACGACGTGGCGGGAACCATCCGCACGACGAACCGCCGAATAACCGACCTTGCGCGCGGCGACGGCGGGCTGATCGGGTTTGCCGCCGACCAGCAGACCTATATCGGGCTGTCTTTCGCCGGATTGAACCGGCGCAAACTGGGGTGGTATTTCACCATCAAGGCGAGTCCCGATGTGTTCAAATCTACGGATTACAACGATTTAAAAGAGTTGGAAGACGGAAGCATAGATTGGAGAGCCGAAGGTACCACACATTACACTTTAAGGGATGTGGAGTTTGTCGGAAAGTCGAAAGCGGCGGCGGCAAACCTCAATATCGGGATAACCAAGCGGATCGTCTGGCCGCTGTGGCTCTATGCCGGGGCCGGTGGAAGCTATGCTAAAACCCTGCAAGAGGTTAAAGGTTATAGCGGAGAAAAGCAGAGGGACGTACAGGGAACCATCGTCCGTTACGATTCCGAACGCTGGCGGCCCAATGTCGATGGTGGAATTATCGTGGTGCTACGGCCCATAGTGGGTGCGCGATACGATTTCGACCAGGTGTTCATCTCGGCGGGTTTCGGCTTCTCGATCTTCCCGTAAACACGGCTTAATCGTGCAAAACAACGAACAGGACTTGCCGTACCCCTTTGCCCGTTACGGGCCGGGGCACGATCCGAAACAGACGGAACCGACGGAGTGGCCGCTGGTCGTGGCATTCCTGCGCGACAATGCGGGGGAGACGTTCCGAATCTACATACCCGTCACCGAACATTCGTTTGGTGACATGGGCCGGTATGCGGAGCTGATCCCCGATTTTATCCGGCAGGGCCACCTGCACGGCTTCGGTAAATTCGAGAATGGTGTTATCGAGGTTTCCTATTGCATCCGCGAGGGGAGCAATTGGGGCGAGATAGAATACGCCGAATGGATGGGCGCAACGCTCTCCACCGAGGGCGACGTCATCGTCCCGTTCCATCCGACGACATAGGGCGTATCGCGCGCGGAGTTCCACCAACTCACACCGCAGTACCACACCATCCCCGTCACTATTTACACATCAAGAAAAATACATAACCCACGAAAGAAAAACACCCGTTGATACGGGTGTTTTTCTTTCGTGAATAATGCGTATATTTGCAGAGTAAAAAGTCGTTCTTTGTGTGTCTGTGCAAATCGAGGCGTAATATTGAGTTTCGCTCGTTTCCAAATCGTTACCTATTGCGATTTTCGCCGCCGTAACTAACTTACTTTCAATAGAAAAGATAAAAGACTGTGTCTTGCGACATAGGTCGTAAGTGCCTCAATCCCTGTTAATTTGCCTATTTCTTTCAGTCGATTGTTAATGTGGCCGAGTGCCTTGTGGATGCGATTACGTTTCTGCTGTTCGGTTTTATGGGTTTCCCTGTCCAATATCGGAAAAATGTAATCTGATTCACCATGAAGCAGATTGGCGTATTTCTCGACAATCCCGCAGGCGATCTCATTCAGCGGGAAATTGATCGGCTTGCCTGTCTTCTTGCGAATATACTGTATTCGTCCGCATTTGAGGTCTGAAAATTTCAGCAGGGCAATATCCGTGAAGTTTATTCCCGCTCCGAAATAACTGAATAAAAACATATCACGCGCCAGTTGCATATAATCGCTCTGCCCTGTGAGGTCGAGTGTAAGGATTCTCTGAACGTCTTCTTTCGAGATCGCCCGTTTCTGTGTCGAGACATCCAATTTGCTTAATTTGAACCTTTTAAATGGATATACCTCTTGTTTAATCGCACCATGTTCTATGGCTTTATTGAACACGCTCCGAAGCGTTCGAAATAGTTGGCTTATCGTGGTGTCCTTGCATTCATTACTGCGCAACCATTCTTCGTACCGTTTCAGCCAGGCGCAATCCACGTCCCGAAACGGAATATCCAACCTGTTGCGGGTAAATTTCAATAACGAATCGCGGGAGTATTTATACACGGCCAGATTCCCCAACCTGCCAGCCTTTCGCATTTCGGCAATGAGGTGGTTATACATTTCTCCGACCGTTCGGCTCTGTACCTTATTCTCTACCGTCTGCGCCAACGATTGAGGCGTGTATTCTTTTCGCTCGGCCGTCATGTCGACTATCAGGTCGTTATACTCGGTGATTTTTACAGCGATTAACTTTTCAATCGCTATCTTATTGGGGCAATTTCGTTTCGGCTTGTTCTTTTCGAAGTCCCAGAATTGGGGTAAAACAGAAATCCCCAGACTAATGTACTTCTTCTTTCCGTCTTTGCAGATGCGAATCATCAGCGGATGCGCTCCATCGGCAAGAGTTTTTGATTTGTAACACAAGATGTTAACACCTGTCGCCATGTGGTTTTTGGTTTAACTCTCGGTTTAACTTTAAGCTAAAAACAACAGTAAAACCACGACAAAAAAGAGCATAAAAAAGCACCTGCATCTCTGCAAGTGCTTGATTTTTAGTGTGGGAGGACGGATTCGAACCGCCGACCCTCTGCTTGTAAGGCAGATGCTCTGAACCAGCTGAGCTAAACTCCCGTGCTTATTTCTGAACTCTGCAACCTCGGAATGCATCTCTGATTCCTGAATTGCGAGTGCAAAGATAGCCCTAATTTTCGTAACTCCAAATTTTTCTCACCGAATCGCACGAAAAAATAACGATTATTTTTCCACAGGCGCGTGGGTCGACAGGTAAAGCTCGTCCAATTGCGCCTGCGCGATGGTAGATGGAGCATCGAGCATCACGTCGCGGCCAGAGTTATTCTTCGGAAAGGCGATGAAGTCGCGGATCGAATCGGCGCCACCAAGCACAGCGCACCAGCGGTCGAGGCCGTAGGCGATGCCGCCGTGGGGTGGGGCGCCGTATTTGAACGCGTTAAGCAAGAACCCGAACTGATGCTCGGCCTCCTCGGGCGTGAAGCCCAGTACCTCGAACATCCGCGCCTGCAACTGCGAGTCGTGGATGCGGATCGAGCCGCCGCCCAATTCGACGCCGTTCACCACAAAGTCATAGGCGTTGGCGCGTACGCGGCCCGGATCGGTCGCAAACAGCTCTGTGTCTTCGAGTTTCGGTGATGTAAAGGGATGGTGCATGGCGAAGAAACGCTTGCTATCCTCGTCCCACTCCAGCAGCGGGAAGTCGACCACCCACAGCGGTGCGAACACCGAGCGGTCGCGCAGACCGAGGCGTTCGCCCATCTCAAGGCGCAGTTCGCACAATGCGTTTAGGCTACTCCGACGCAAGCCTGAAATAAGGAACATCAGGTCGCCCGCCTTTGCGCCGCACTTTGCACCCCATGCGCGCAGGTCGTCGGGCGAGTAGAATTTGTCGACGCTCGATTTCACGTTGCCGTCTTCCTCGAAACGCACCCAGACCAACCCCTTGGCCCCGATCTGCGGGCGTTTCACGAACTCGGTCAGTTCGTCGATCTGCTTGCGGGTATACGATGCGCACCCTTCGGCGACGATCGCGCCCACGTATTCCGCCGACTCGAAAACCACGAAATCACGGCCTTTTGTCTCGGCGGTGAGGTCGTTTATCTCCATCCCGAAGCGGATATCGGGCTTGTCGCAGCCGTAACGCTCCATCGCCTCGTGCCACGTCATGCGCGGGTATGCCTCCGGCATATCTATATTATGCACGGTTTTGAAGATATATTTAGCCATGCGTTCGAACACCTCCAGCACATCCTCGCGCTCGACGAACGCCATTTCACAGTCGATCTGGGTGAATTCTGGCTGACGGTCGGCGCGCAGGTCTTCGTCGCGGAAGCACCTGACTATCTGGAAATAACGGTCGTATCCGGAGACCATTAAGAGCTGTTTTTGCTGCTGGGGTGACTGGGGCAGGGCGTAAAATTCGCCGGGGTTCATGCGCGACGGAACGACGAAGTCGCGCGCGCCCTCGGGCGTGGACTTTATAAGGAACGGTGTCTCGATCTCCAAAAATCCCTCCCTGTCGAGGAATTCGCGCACGCTCTGCGCCAACCGGTGGCGCATGATGATATTGCGCTGAAGCGGCGGGCGGCGCAGGTCGAGATAGCGGTAGCGCATGCGCAGTTCGTCGCCGCCGTCGCTCTGCTCCTCGATCGTGAAGGGGGGCGTCTGCGAGCGGCTCAGGACTTTCAACTCCGTGAGCGCCACCTCGATATCGCCCGTGGGTATCTTCGCATTTTTCGACGAACGTTCGCGCACCTCACCCGTGGCCTGCACCACAAATTCGCGGCCCAACTCTCCCGCCGCCTCACGCACCGCCGTGGCCGAATGCTCCTCGACCACAAGCTGCGTAATGCCGTAACGGTCGCGCAGGTCGATAAAGGTCATCGCGCCGAGGTTGCGCACTTTCTGCACCCATCCGGCCAAAGTCACCGTCTTTCCCGTGTCCGCCGCGCGGAGATCGCCGCAAGTATGATTTCTGTACATAATTTTACTATTTTTGAGGAGTCAAAGATACAGATTAATATGGAGACACAGCGCGCACAGGACGAAAAATTTATGCGGGCCGCAATAGACGAGGCACGTAAAGCGTTAGAAAGAAAGGAGGTGCCCATTGGCGCCGTGGTGGTGGCAGGCGGGGTGATCGTGGGACGGGGGCATAACCTCGTCGAAACGCTGGGCGACGCGACAGCCCACGCCGAGATGCTGGCCATAACGGCTGCGGCAAACAGGATAGGTGGTAAATATTTGACCGATTGTACTTTGTATGTGACTGTGGAGCCGTGCACGATGTGCGCCGGGGCGACCGCGTGGAGCCAGTTGGGACGGATAGTTTACGGCGCGGCAGACCCCAAACGCGGCTATCGGCGTATGGGGAACGGAATATTGCATCCGCGGACAACGGTCACGGCGGGCATTCTGGAAGAGGAGTGCGGAGGGCTGATGAGCGAGTTTTTTAAAAAATTGCGCGGGTAAAAAAGCCGCTGTAATTTTGGAATATTTACAAAAAAAAATAACTTTGCATGATTCCGGGCCGGAGGGGTCCGAAAAAGGATAACAACAAAACCTGATAAGAACCATGAAATTACTTAAAATGACATTTGCGGCGCTGATTATGATGATGGCAGCGCTAGGTGGTGTGCATGCACAGACAATCGAGGAAGCGTCGGAAGCTTACGACGCGGCGGCGGAGAAGGCAAAAGAAAAAGATTACATTTCGGTCGTCTCGCTGTTGGAGAACGCTATCTCTATCGGCGAACAGACGGGCACCGACGGTGAGGAACTCGTGCGCGAGGCTAAGAAAATGCTCCCGGGAATGTGTTTCCAGGCCGGCGGATCGCTTATCCAGGGCGGTAAACCCGAGGAGGCTATCGCATATTTTGAAAAGGCGGTGGAACTTGCCGAGGAGTATGAGGACGTCCGCACGCTCGGACGCGCAAAGGACTGGGTTGCAAGGACATATATTATGATGGGCGCGAACGCATTCAACTCGGAAGACTATGCGACTGCAGTCGAAATATTCCAAAAAGGATACGACGTAAACCCCGACAATCCCCAGTTGGCGCTGTCGCTGGCGAAGAGCTATGGCGGGCTGAAGGAATACGACAAGGCCTACGACGTGTTGCGCAAAGTGATCGCCATGGAACAGTACGGCGATAAATACATGAAAGAGGTGACCGAGGCCAAAGATCTTTTTGCTACCTATATGCTGGTCAATGCCAGTGATATAGCTTCGTCGCAGCCCGCAAAGGCCATCGAGATTCTTACGGAATCGGTGGCGGTGACCCCCGACCCGCAGGCTTACCTGCTGCTTATGCAGATCGCCAATAACTCGAAGAACTTCGACAAGGTGATTGAACTTGGCGATAAGGCTGCCGCGGCACAGACCGAAGCCGACAACAAAAGCACGGTATATTTCTTCATGGGCAGTGCATACGACAACAAGGGAAACAAGGACAAGGCTGTCGAGAATTTCCGCAAGGTGACTTCGGGCCCCTATGCCGTTGCGGCTAAGGCACAGATCTCGGCTATTCAGGCTGCGCAGGCATAACTCAACCGTTAGTACGGAAGCAAAAAGGACGGGAATAATCCCGTCCTTTTTTCGTGCTATCGACATAATCAAAAACACTACTGACATACAGTTGTCATTCCGGGAATATATCTTTGTGCCATAAACCTGATTAATACATAGAAAAATGACTGTCACATCCTATCTCATGTTCAACGGCCGGGCAGAAGAGGCGGCGAACTTTTACGCCCACGTACTCGGCGGCAGTGTCGAAAACCTTACCCGTTACGCCGATTTCCCTCTGATAGAGGGCATGCCGCCGCTCCCGGAGGAGTATAAACAAAGGATCGGCCACTGCTGCGTCGCTTTTCCCAGCGGCACGATGGGCATTGCCGACACAGTGCTGGGCGATGTCCTCACCTTCGGCAACGGGCACATGCTTACGATCTCGGTCGACTCGACAGAGCAGGCCGAAACTGTCTGGGCACGCCTTTCCGAAGATGCGCAAAAGATTATGTGTCCCCTGGCCGAGGCGTTCTTCGCCAAGCGCTACGGCGAACTCACCGACCGCTTCGGAGTTCAGTGGGCCGTTATGTACGAGGAAAGATAAGATGAACCGCTTAGACCGCATATCCGCCATTCTCGTCCAGCTTCAGTCGCGTTCCGTGCTGAGGGCGGCCGACTGTGCCGAGCGTTTCGGGGTGAGCGTGCGCACGATCTACCGCGATATCCGAACGCTTGAGCAGGCCGGGGTGCCCGTATGCGGCGACGCGGGGGTAGGGTATTCGCTCGTGGAGGGGTACAGGCTGCCGCCGCTGATGTTCACGCCCGAGGAGGCGCTGGCGTTCCTCACGGCCGAGAAGTTCATGGAGAGCCTTACTGATAGCCACAACAGCGGCCATTTCCGCAGCGGGATGGATAAGGTGAGGGCGGTGATGCGGGGCGTGCAAAAGGATTATATGAGCGATGTGGCTGAGAAGATCGCGGTGCGCCGTAGTACGCCCGAGGCTAAGCGCCCCGACCTGCTTCAAACAATTCTTAAAAGTGTGGGCGACAGCGAGATACTGTCGATGGACTACACGAACAACGACGGCGGGGTCAGCCGCCGCGACGTGGAGGTGTCGGGCGTGATATTCTCGCACCCGTGCTGGTACATGACCGCATGGTGTCACCTGCGGGGCGAGTACCGCACCTTCCGCCTCGACCGCATTGACAACCTCGCCCCCACGGGCCGCCGCCACACTATTGCCGAACATCCGTCATTACTTAATCAAATAGAACGACAAACTATGAAAATTAACAACATCGAGGTCAGGGACCTCGACACCATTAAAACCATCGCGCTCACCCATGTGGGCGATTACTCAGGTATCGGCGCCGCTTTCGGCAAGATCGCCCAGTGGGCCGGCCACAACAATTACTGGCCTCTGGGTCCGCGTATGCTGGGCGTCTATCACGACGATCCCGACACCACGGCCCCCGAGAAACTGCGTTCGAGCGCCGCCCTCGAGGAAAAACCGGGAATGGAGCCCGGTGAGGGAATGGTCCGCTACACGGTCGATGGCGGCAAGTTTCTGGTGATGAACGCCGAGGTGACTATGGCCGAATACGGCGCGGCATGGCAGAAGATCTATGCCGAGATAGCCTCGCGCGGCTTGCAGGAGGACTCCCGCGACCACTATGAACTGTATATCAGTTGCGTCGACAGTACACAGGGCGAAGATGCTCCGTGGGTCGTCGAATTTTGCGTGCCGGTGAAATAGTACTATATATCACGTCATCTCGAAGTGTAGAGCGAGAGATCTCCCAATCAATAAGGCGAGATCTCTCGCTCTGCGCTTCGAGATGACAAAGCTTTACTACGGTATCTTATAAGCGCAGGTTATTCGAGTGTAAACCTGTCCGCATCGAGGTGGACAGGAAATTTCGCGCGGAAGGCTGCGAGTTGCGGCATATCGACATATCCGGCTACAGTTTCCTCGCCCGGAGTGCCTGCGGCGGCTATCGTATTGCCTTTGAAGTCGATGAGCACGGTGTGGCCGTCGTATGCGGATGCCGGGTCGGCGCCCACGCGGTTCACTCCGGCGACATAGCAGGCATTCTCGATGGCGCGAGCACGCAGCAGGGTGTCCCATGCCGCGATCCTCGACGTCGGCCAGTTGGCGGCATATACGATCATGTCGAAATCGCCGCGATTGCGCGAGAAGACGGGGAAGCGCAGGTCGTAACATATCTGGAGCAGGATGCGCACGCCCTTGTAATGTGCCACCACGCGCCCCGCACCTGTGGTGTACTCCCTGTCCTCACCCGCATAGCAGAACAGATGGCGTTTGTCGTAAACATCATACGTCCCGTCGGGGCGGACGAAATAGAAACGGTTATAGTACTTCCCGCTCTCACCTGTGGCGATGCTCCCCCCGATCGCCGCTCCGCGTTCCCGGGCGAGGGCCATCATCCATTCGAGTGTCGGCTTGCCGTCGCGTTCACCCTGTGCCGCGGGCGACATTGTGAACCCCGTGGTGAACGTCTCGGGCAGCAGGATGAGGTCGGCATCTCCGGCGGCGTAGACCATTCCCGCAATGCGGCTGCGGTTCTGCACGGGGGATTCCCACTCTATGTCGGTTTGGAGCAGCAGGACTTTCATTGTATGGTAATAGTTTTTAGTTAAGTACAAAGGTAAATGTTCTTTGGGGAATCTCCCCCGCCGGGTGGGATTTTTTAGTGTCATGCCGTCCGGTGCCTTTTTGTGTCTCTAATATATAGCACAAAGTTTATCCTTCGATCCATATATATATGTGATGGCAAAAAGAGGCGACGACAGGATACTTACCTTCGCCGAAACCGAGGAGGATTGGGGCGATAACGGCAGCCAGGGCAAGACGTTGTCGGTGCCGCTCGGGGATTGACGAAGTATTTTACATGTCCTCCACGATCATGCGCAATGATGACGATCCTTATAAATAGTGTTAATTTGACGGGATTTTTCTTCATGGAGCCGATCGTGGTTACCGAGGTGTCTTACACAGGAGATACAAGCTGCCCAGCCATCGACGCCTATCCTGTGCTGCATATAAGGAAGAAGACGCTCCCGGGCCGGAAACGCGGTAATCCTCTGAAAAACAACGATGGTGTGCCCAGCCGGGCAACACCATCGTTGTTTCATCCACAGGTTATTATTATTCCTGCGCATCCTTCTTCCTGCGCAGGTTCTTGCGCGGGCGCGCGGGATTTTTCATCGCCCATTCGCGGAGCTCGGCGGTTTGGAAAAATATGGTCGTGCCGTCTCTGTGGAACGGGATGCGATTGTTGAATATGAGTTGGTAGATTGCCCCGGACGACCGTCCCAGCATTCGGGCGGCTTCGGCGGCGCCGATGCGCCGATCGTCTTCCGGTATCGACACCGGTTCGGGAGCCGTATCGGTTTCCTGTCGGGTGGCCTCCGACCTTTTCCTGTATGCGCGTTTGGCAGGTGCCGGAGAGTTCCATGTCGGCTGGGTCATGAAGTACTTCACCACGGCATCCTCATAGAACAAAGTCCTGCGGCCCTCCGTGCGGGTGGGGAGCACGCCCGAAGCGGCAAGTTCGCTCACGGCTTTGGGGCGGAGTTTCAGTACGCGGCACACGGCCTGGGTGTCCATCATAGGACGCTCGGGAGAGAGCGATTTCTGAAGATAGTCTATCTTTTTCTCAAGCAGGGCGACCCGTTGTATGAGTTCGGGCAGTGCGGTGTATTCCGACGTTCCCGAGGTCAGGATTTCCAAAATTTCCGCCACCGCTGCGGGCATGGCGTCGAATGTCAGTTTCTTTTTCATCGTTGATCAATATTACTCCCCGCACCACGAAATGACGTAGGCGGCTTTTTTACCTTGTGCTATGTTTTCCAGTACCTTATATTCTCCCCCGATGCCGAGTTCGCGGCAAGTCTGCTCGAAATGGCATAGTGTGATGCCCGCGTCGAGGCTTTCATAGCCCATCGAGGGCATTTTATAGAAATGCAGTTTGTCGTCGGCCATCACCACCCTCCACGACTGTTTGTTGTTCGCCGAGGGGGCGCGGCGCACCATCTCCAACGGGCGCAGGTACGTTCCCGCCGCCTCTTCGGTCAGCGGCTCGTCGAAACGGTCGCGGAAAAATGTTTCCTGGAATGGTTTGCGCGTGGTGGGTTTGGCTCCGTTCAGCAACGTGGAGATGCTCCGGTGGGGCCTGTCCGCGGCATAGCCCACGGGGGACACGCTGCGCAGGCGCTCGCCGGGTTGCAGCGACAGTTGTTTCCTGAAATTTCCGCGGTCGAAAAATCCGGCCAGCCAGCAGGTGCCCAAACCGAGCGAGGTGCAATAGAGGATCGTCTGTTCGAAAACATAGGCCGCTCCTTCCTGCGCCAACGGTGTGTCGTCGCACATGATCAGGGCGATGAAATCCGACGCTCCTTTTATCGCGCCGTATGTGCCTAATTTTATACTTTCGGAGGAGGAGGCGGTCTGCACGATCTCGATGCGGCACGTGGCACCGAATGGCGCTTCGAGCCCCGAAACGTAATCTCTGATCTTTAGGATTGTCGCCCCGTCGAGCGGCCCGCCGGTATATGTGCGCACCGACCGGCGTTTTAATATGGATTCGGTAATATTCATTATAATATGATACTAATCGTACAAAGATATAAAAAATTTGTAATAATATCTTTTGTATAATTGTATATAATTCGAAAGAAATAAAATTATAATGTAATCCCGAACACCATGTATTATACGTTTTTTATTATATGGGTCTCATAATTTTCCGAGCCCGATGGTCTCCTTGGCGGCTTCGAACACCGTGTGCCACAGGTAGTTGAAGGGCGAATGGAGGGGGGCGCGGTCAACTGTGCGGTGTGCTGTGCGGGTTTCGCCGTGGAATGGGTTACTGTTTATGATTATCATGCTGTTGACAATGCCCGAAAGGAAGCCGCGCTCTTTGACCTTACCGTCTTTTTCCTTGAGTATTGTCGCTTTGAGGCCGTTGTAGAGGAATGTCATATCTATCGTGGCGCGTTGGCTGTTGCCGATGATGTGCATGTCGATCTTGTCGATCGTTCCGCTGCTGATCGCAATGTTGGCCAGCGGTGTTATCATATTGTTAAGTGCGGCGGCGTCCATGCGCCCGAGGAAGGCCGATAACTCGAAGCGGTCGTTGAGCGAGTCTATGGGCATATAGCCGGTGACGGTTAGCGGCCCGGCGTTCATCAGGCGGGTGTGGAGGCGCCATTCGCTGTATGGGCGGTCGGGCGCGGGGATGTTGCCGAGGTTGTCGATACGGCCGCTGATCTCGTCGAACGTTATGGTCCCGGCCTTGTCGCCGCCTGCACGGAGTTCCTCGTACTGTGCGTCGAGGCTGCCGATGGCAAGCGTGCGGAGTGAGAACCTGACCGGAAGCTGCTGGATAAGTTGATAGTGCATCGGTTTTATCCACTCCACACGCTCGATATTGCGGTTCTTGTACGACGATACATCGCCGTGGGCCAGATGCGCACTGTCGATGTGCAGTTGGCCGTCGGAGAGCAGGCGGTCGAAGTCGATGCCGTGGAACGAAATGCCGGAGAAGCTCATACTGTCCCAGTCCTTGTGGCCCCATGATTTGTAGCCGAATTCCGTCTTGGTGTAGGTGGGGATGACGGATACAGAGGCGATGCGGAGGGTGTGGGCAGCTGTTTCGAGCGCTATCGAATCTATTTCCATGCGCGTCGATTCGTCCTCGGGCATGTTGGTTATCTTCGTGATCGACAGCGAGGTATTGTTGCCTATGGCCGACGGGGCAAGGCCGCCGCCCGTGTCGATGAACAGTTTTTTCGTCCGGAGTTCGAAGCCCTCTACGACATTGCGCAGCGTGTCGATACGGCCACGGCGGCTGTGTTCCAGATATCCCTCGTCGATGAAGATGCGGCCGATCGCGATCCTCAGCGGGGTGACTGCGGTCGTGTCGCGGCGGTCTGTGTGGGGTGTCTTCGTCAATTTTATCTTTGGCGCGCGAAGGATCAGTTTCCCGACCTTTATATTGGTTGCTTCGTCGCGTTTGTTGAACCGTATGCCTGAAATGAAGAGTTCGCGTGCNNNCGACGATCCCGGCGGGCAGGGTGGGGAGGGGGATGCTGTCAGAGTGGGGGGCGGGGTTCGGCGCGATGCTGATCCCGGCGAGCGTTACCGAGCGGTTGAACAGACTGACGTCGACGCTCTCCGTGGTCAGGCGGTAGCGGTCGTGGGTCATACGTGCGAACTCGCGCGCGATTATCCCGTCGGCAAGCGATTCGATGTACAATCCGGCGGCAAACACGAGTAGGATCAGCGCGCCGATGACGATGCCTGTGATCATCACTATTTTATTCCGTTTTTTCATGGTTTTGCGATGTTTTATTCCCGTCGTAAAAGTGCAATTATTGTGCCGGTTGGGATGGGCTTATAGTGCCGTCACTTCTCAGGCCGAAGCCAGCGGAGGATTGTGTGTAAGGGAGTGTGCGCTGGACCGCAGTCCTCCACCAGTGGTGGCTCCGGACTGAGAACTGACGGCACTAAGGCCCACGCGCGGCCTCCCTGCCGACAAAACAAAACGGGGGCAGCCGGGAGGCTGCCCCCGCACGCTTGCTGTCCTGGCAATAGATTATGTATTTGATTCACAAGTTTTCGGACATAAAAAACGTGGGACAAAGTAAATACAGTCTATTCATGTAAGAGGGCCTGAAACGGCTCTCTTTTTAATTATCTCTCGGCTTGTGGGATTAATTATTGGCAGGGGTAAAATCTATAGTCAGCGGAACACCTTGAAAAACAAACAAATGAACATTATTATAAGGGTAATGAGCGAAAAGGAATTGCAAAGGGAGGTGCGCAAGATAATGACGCGCTATAAAAACGTATTCGTAATGTGCGCCTCCATGGATTTGGAGCGGCTGGCTATGTTCTACACAGCGAATAGACAGTTAAGGAACAGGACTGTTGTGTGCGACCACTTCCAGAAGAACATACTTGAGATATTCACCGAGTCGGCGGGGGTCCATACTTCCGCGTTCCGTTTCGACGATGTTTATGATTATAGACCTGCGAATACCAAACTGTTGTATTGGATGGCCGACAAAGGTTTCTGCATGTTCGTCCGGGCGACCGACAAATTCAAGGATTATTGCCAGTCCCTTCTATCCCGGTTAGACCCTGACAATACGGTATTGATATACTCCATGTGGAAAGAGTATGTTAATCCCGACGGTAAGCATACCATACAGCGATATATCGATTTTATTTCCATGTTTCCCAATATGGAGCAACTGCATACGAGCGGACACGCCTCCGCCGACTGTCTGGCCGAAGCGTTAAGTCAGATGAAAGGCGTAGCGAATGTTACGTTGGAAGAACGGGCCGTGAGTAAATGGGGTCCAGCTGTCGCCGAAGGCGCGGTGACATTGGAGAAGTTCGACCAAATGCTTGCCGATGCAATCCGAAAAGCATACTCGGTAGGGTGAGAAATATTATCGTATCCACGCCAGTGCATGCCAAACTGACGAGTTGGCCGGGTACCTCAAAAACGAACTGAAACTATCAGAAAAAGCGGCAACGGAATATCGTGGCCGCTTTTTGACTTTCATTGGTTCGTTCAGTGTAAACGTTGATTATACGCTATGTCGTATTAACCGGTGGCGGGCGTTGGGTTATCGTTACGCGGTATTTGAGAAAGACTGGATATTAGCCTATTAAATAGTGCCGGAGGGTATTGTCGCCTGTGATATGAGGCACGCAAAGCTTCTGAAGGAATAGAGACATGTTAAGTTTTATGTGAGAACCCGGTAGCGGCTTTTTTTGCAGGGCGGATTGGCTCACTCCGCTCGCCCATCCCCCGCCTGCCAAGCGGATTGGCTCGCAAAAAAACGCTCGCCCATCCCTCGCCTGCCGGCGGCGTCCTTGCAAAGAGAAAAATGAAAACCCCTGTGGGGTTATGTGATTAGCAAGAAACCTGCCTTAACGAAAATAAATTTTCGACGGCAGGTCTCTTGCTAATCACACTGCCGCTATCGCGGCAGTTTCATTTTTCTCTTTGCGGAGAAAGCGGGATTCGAACCCACGATACCCTTTTGGGGTATACGCACTTTCCAGGCGCGCACCTTCAGCCACTCGGTCATTTCTCCGGTAAATTGCCAATATACTCCACATCCACGCATCCTCGTTTTTCTGGCCCGCAGACAACTGCGACGAAAAAATCCTGCGAAAGATACGAAAAAAAATATATCGAAAAAATTTTATTCCGTTAATTCGCCCCTGATCGAACGTTTTAGCTCTTCGGCGATCCTGTCAGGTGGCAGACCCTGCACTGCGAGGTACATTATTTTCGTCACCGCGGCTTCGGTCGTCATATCGCAGCCGCCGACCACGCCGATTTCCTGCATTCCCATCCCGGTCTGGTAAATCTCCATATCCACGCTTCCGCTCGCGCACTGGGTCACGTTCACCACCACCACCCCGCGCCCTATGGTCTCCTTCAGCGCGTCGATGAACCACGCGGCGGTCGGTGCGTTGCCCGAACCGTATGTTTCCAGCACGACCCCCTTGATGCCTTCGATACCGAGCATCGCCCTGAAAGTCCGCTCCGTCAGACCCGGGAAAACTTTGATTATCACCACGTCGCGATCGAAACGTGTGCATATTTCGAGTTCCGCGGTCGCCTTCTCCGGATACCGGATATAAGGTTTGTTGTAATGTATGCCGACCCCGACCTCGGCCAGTGCGGGGTAGTTCTCCGAGCGGAATGCCCCGAACTCCTCGGCGCTGAACTTCGATGTTCGGTTGCCGCGGAACAGCTTGTTCTGGAAATAGAGGCACACCTCCGGGACCGCGGCCCGGCCGTCAATCCGAGCAGCTGCCAACTCGATCGCCGTGATCAGGTTCTCGCGGCCGTCGGTACGCATTACCCCGATCGGGATCTGGCTGCCGGTGAAGACCACCGGCTTGTCGAGGTTCTGGAGCGCGTAACTCAACGCCGACGCCGAGAACGACATCGTATCCGTCCCGTGCAGCACCACGAAACCGTCGTACCGCGCATACTTTTCCTTTATTATCTCCGCCAGCCGCGACCACAACTCAGGCGTCACATCGGACGAGTCGATAGGCTCGAACGGGCACACGTCGATATGTATCGCCAGCGAGCGCAGGGCCGGAAACTCGTCGTAGATCGACGAAAAATCGAACGGCGCCAGCACGCCAGTCGCCGGATCGGTCTTCATTCCGATCGTCCCGCCGGTGTATATCAACAGTATTTTAGACACGTGCGTTGCGTTTTAAGAGTTATGTTTGTTTTGCTGTTCCTCCGCCAAATCGTTATAGAATTTCACCACCTCTGGCATAAAACTTTCAAAGGTTGGGTATTTGTCGCGCTGCTTTTGGTACTCCATCAGCTTGTCGGCGAGGCGGTCGACCCAGTAAAAACCACGTGATGTGAAACCCGCGACAATCCTGTCGGCCTCACTTTCGAATGTGTCGTGGTCGCGCATATAGACCACCACGGCAGCGTTAACCAATGCTTCGTAAACCATTCCCCTCCATTGTCCGTCATAGCCATAACGTATCATAGTTTCGCGCAAAGGCGGCGCCAATACCTCGCCGCTCGGCTCTAATTCGGCAAAGTACCGCTCATTCAGAGGGTTAAGATATGGATGTAAAAATTCGTGCAACAGCACCCAGGCATAGGTGTGATTGTTGCTTCGTCCCTCGACGACATCAGCCTTTACTCCCAACACGGGGCGCGGAAAGCCGTCCGCCGAGAGACCATAATTATACGGCCCATTAAGATAGCAAATCGTAACGACGCAATCCATCGGCAACTCGACACCCGTGAAGTCTTTAAGCCAAGCGACCTCGATCATTGAGTTATAAACCCGCTCCATCTGTTCCCTCGTGCGGTCGTACATCGGCGCCAATCGTTCGGCATAAATTTTATGGAAATCGATTTCGCGGTAAAAATCATTAATCGCCGCGATAAATTTTGTGTGTTCTTCTTTGCTCCAGCCATAGTCTGGCGGCGAGGTGTGGGTGGTTGTGAATAGACCGTTGTCGATGCGCGCCTCCACGGCCATAGCCATAGCTTCCGAGCCGTTCAGGCCGGTGTTTCCCCTCATCCATATTTCGCGCGCTAATCTCACGGCGTGATGCTCTTTCCACACTGCAAACACACTGTCAACAATGGCCTTATATTCCGGCCAAACCATCTTATGGTCATACCCGTCCGCCCCGCTCAGGTGCATTATCACGCTCATCAGCTCCGTCGTTTCGCTCGGCCCCACGGTGATCTTCTGCGCTACCGCGCCCATCGCGGTCATCACGGCGACTGCCGCCAAAATCAGTTTTTTCATCGTTTGGTCCTTAAGTTATTGTGGATTGCTTCGTAGTTATACTCCTCTGTAATGACAAACACGCACACACCGCGACCACGCAACGTACTCGAAATCTGTCCGATCGCCACCGTGCGACCGTCACACGCAAACCCTAATACGCCCTCGCAAAAATCACCCGCCGCGCCGAGGGTTTGCCCGAGAAGACACACGTGCCCGCCTCCTCGGGGGCGTCCAAAGGTATGCAGCGGATCGTCGCCTTGGTCTCATCCTTGATCGCCTCCTCAGTTTCGGGCGTACCGTCCCAGTGGGCGAGGATAAAGCCGCCTTTTTCGTCCAACACGCGCTTGAACTCGTCCCACGTATCGACTTTCGTCGTCATTTCGGCGCGGAAATTTAACGCCTTTGCGTAAATATTCTCCTGTATCTCGTCCATAAGCCCGGCGATGCGGTCTGCGAGGCCCTCCTGCGGGACGGTCTCTTTGGTGAGCGTGTCGCGGCGTGCGAGTTCGATCGTCCCGGCCGCCATGTCGCGCTGTCCCATC